>OUNM010398287.1_pt1 | contig 28123 bp, 30 predicted proteins | sample 1769961 | NCBI WGS metagenome assembly OUNM01 (sample SAMEA3914820, study PRJEB12502) | metagenome | biome: forest; material: soil | place: USA | collected 2012-03-12 | depth 0.3 m | reverse complement strand
AATTGGTGTCTGACTTAACGTATTTGATAAGCGAGTCGCGCAGACAAGCGAGTCGCGCACTGGTAAGGATTTCACCGACATTCGGCTGTAGGCCCAAGCGAGGGCTACTTTTCCGTCAGTCCTCCCCAATACGTCGCCACGAGGCTCTCGCACCGCGACAAAGATGGTACCACCCGCCACGCCTACGTCCGCCGCACGATTCCGCACTTCTTCTCCTCGACGGCGACCGCCGAGCCCAACCACAGCCTCGACCGCTCCCCGCTGCTTCGCCGCGGCTGGGTCTTCCAGGAGCGCCTCCTCTCCCCGCGTATGCTGCACCTGGGCGCCGTCGAGATGGCGTGGGAGTGCAACGAGGTCTGCGCGTGCGAGTGCATGGGCGACACGCAGACGTACGCGTCCGAGCCGCGCTGGGCACACACCAAGGGCTCGCACGCCCGCAACCTGGCCACCGCGGCCGCCGAGGGCCGCGACGTGCACGCCGACTGGCGCAGCACCGTCGAGAACTACACCCGGACGCTGCTCACCTTTGACAAGGACGTGTTCCCCGCCATCTCCGGCGTCGTCAAGAACATGCAACGATTCCGCCCCGATCGCTATCTGGCGGGCGTCTGGGAGGCCAGCATCCTGGACGACCTGGCATGGCAGGTTACGGATAGCTTGAGGCCGCGGCCCGAGGCCTGGCTGGCACCGACCTGGTCCTGGGCCTCGGTCAGGTCGCCTGTCTCGTACTTGAATTACCGGACCATGCTCTCCGACGAGTACATTGAGAGACCGGAGCCGTTGACGCAGCCGACGCTCCTCGTCGACGCCTCCGTCACCCCAGCCGGCAGCGATCCAACAGCCGAGGTCTGCGCTGGCCAGTTGGTTCTCTTTGGCCCCATGCTGAGTGCGCGTCTGGAAGCCGAGCCTGATGAAAGTAATCGGCCATGCTACTACGCACAACACGACACGGCGCAGCTAGCTTTCACGCCCGACTACGATCTTGCAGCGCCTGGGCCGGGGAACGTACCCGTCGGCGGTGTGGTGTATCTCCTCTTTGTGTCCCGTGAGCCAGAACTCAAGGGCTCTCATCAAGTGGATGCAAAGACGAGGGTCTTCTCGTTGGTGTTGAGACGGGTGGACGAAGAGAATGGGCGCAGGAACAGCAGCAGCAGCAGCCAACAACGGCTGGACAGTGCCGTTGCAAATCTGCCTGAAGACGGGACCTATGAACGCATCGGACTCCATTGCTCCGAGCTAGAAAGTGGTAAACCTCGAGACTACGTCGAGGAGAACGGGGTTGAGTGCGCAGTAAAGTTAATATAGCATCGAGAAGGCTTAGAGATCCGATGCATTGTCGGGAGATCGATCCCAAGTCAACCCAAGGTGACAAGAAATAGGCACCCAGGTACTCAAGGACACGTTTTTTGCACTCCTACGCCGCCCACTAGTATAGCATGTAGATAATGTCTTGTGCCACTTCAACTGTGCCGTTCAATCTCGAGAAGACCGCGCCGGCCTGAATCAGGGGCACAGCGGCTCGGCCTTCCTATTTCGGTCGCCACCCGTCTCGCCGCTCCCCAAAATTGCCCGACAAACACCATCCAGGCCGCCGGCGTGTTTTACCCCTTTTCTTACACTTCGAACAGTGGTTTCCCTCGGAACTTCGGGGGATTATTCTTACACGATGGGTGGTCTGAGACAGGTCCAGCTTTTAGTCGCTTCTCCAGCGGAGAGGCATCGAGCAAGCGAAAGTAAATGCTGCAGCCGAATTTCCTGAACGGTATATAACAAGCCCAAAGTCGCCGCCAAAGTCAGTTCAAAGTTCTCACACCACCATCGATCTTCATTACCAATCCAATCCCAGCTTTTCAGTCTCTGCCCAAATCTCATCGTACATTCCCAGCTTCTCACAGCCTACCACCTTTTCCAAGTTCGACAACAACAGTTTCAAGCTCGCCGACCCCAAATCTCAAACCCAACCACCAACACCGCCCTTCAACTCAAACCCCAACCACCAACCCTGCCCTTCACAATGGCATCCACCCCGGCCCAGGCGACCTTTCCCTTCTGGAACCTCCAGGATGCACACATTGGACCGCGGCAGCCGCCCACCGGTCACGCCTACATTGCCTGGTACGGAACTCTGACGGGCGACATCTGGCATGTCGCTGCCGCCCAGATTCTGAGCGAATACATCAAGGCCAACACTTCCGCGCGCCATCCCTTCCCGAACCATGCCATCCGAGCCTGTCTCACAATCATGAGGTACGACAAACGGAAAGTTCAAGGCGTTACTCCCATCCCACCCTTCGTCGCTGTCCAGCCCAGTGACGAGCCGGCGCCGCCGCAGGACCCCGACCCAAACCGGGACCTCTTCTACGGAGAGGAGGTCGAGCAGGGAAGCCCCGGCGCAGAAGCGCCGTGCGTTATGCGCGGCCGCAAGTCGTGGAGGTATCTCAAGTCGATTGGCCTGAATGCCTCGCTCGCCATGGTCCAGGACCGCATGGGGCAGACAGCCGTTGCGCTCGCCAACAGCAAGCTTAGCGCGGAGCAAGTGGACCGGTGGTACGTCGAACATCGTAACGCCCCGGACACGGACTTTGACCCGATCATGGCACAGCGGGTCAACGCCACCCAGAGTGTCAACGACTGGATGAGGGGGACCGGACCTGCGGGGGATCCCCGCCTAATCGACCTCTTGGCCTCGACCAGCGTGGTCATGCAGATGATGCAGTATCTCGGTCGAGCGGAGGCCCAGAAGATCTTGGGCTACCGCCTGAGCGGTGGCGCCCGCCTGGATCCGACAGCCCGAGACCTCGCCCACCGCAAGGTGAGGGACCTGTGCCAAATGATCGACGGTGCGACGACGGCCTCGGGTGGCAAGCCGTCGGGCATTGTACTGTTCAACTACCGCATTGGCGACGTCAACCTTCAACACAACGCTAACTCGACCATCCTCGGCCAGGTCTGCGAGGCTGCAGCGGCACCGGGCAAGAATTTCGTGACTATCGTCATCCCGCAGATGGCCAGCAATCTGTATGCCAGACACAAAGCCGACATTGAAAGCAAGACGCGATATGTGTTTGACCTGCTGGACGTGAACAGCAGGAGCACCGACTTCATGAACGACACGGCCAAGGCCTACTTCTGGCACTTGGTGGCGAGCTTCCTGCAAGGCCCCAACTCACCTTTGGGAACACCCGGTGTCCCGCCTGTTGCCATTCTCAAAAACGCGGCACGACCGAAAGTGGTCGGGCTGGTGGGCGGACGGAGCGGATCCACCGACCTGCCCGGCTTTGTCGGGCTGCGTGTCTACTCGTGGGAGGAGCCCATGCTCACAGCCTTGGGGCCAAATTCGGGGCCGACCAACAAGGGAGATTGGACGTCCGCGTACTACAACATCCAAGGCCCCCAGGCCGTGAGGCTGTTCAACCAGCACCCCGTCGTCGTGACCGGGTTTCTCGACCTCGAAGGCTTCACCAAGACCAGGAGCCTTCGCGAGTACAAGCGCATCAATGTCAACGACGGCGCTCTCAACAGGTGGCTTGCGGGACAGGACAGCATCCCCCCGCTTCCGTCCACGGCAAACAAGGCCTTCTTGGAGGTAAGGGTGTCTCTGTGTCCATCATATCTTCTGCACTAACCAACTCCTCCATCACAGAACTTCTTCACAAAGTACAAGGCCAAGATCGAGAAGACAAGCGCAAACCCAAACGACGTTCAAGTCCGCGCCGTCTCGCTCAACGCGTGGGAAGGCGCTGTCAACCTTCTCGGGCCCGGCGGCGGCGGCCCGATCCGACCTCCCTCGAGACAGAGCTCTGGGTCTACTAAGCCTTATGACAAACCACCGGCGTCGAGACAGAACTCGACGTCCAGCGTGACGGGGTCGTCGACGCCCACGCCCGTGAGCCGTGGGGTATCTAACAGTAGCCTGACCAACGCCATGGCCGGGGTCAACCTGGGCGGGACCGGGGATGTCGAGATGAAGGGCCACCCGAGGCAGGGCTCGGGAAGCAACCTGAGAAAGCAGGGTTAGTGCTGGTTGGTGGGCCGAATGTTCGGTATCTTCTCGTCGTTGGCGTGTTGGTGTGTTGTTTGATGGGTTGGTGGAGAGGGAAAAGGCAGTGCCTTGGATGGAATCGTCGTTGATCTGTGACATTACGGCAGGCCCTTGCTGGATGGGAACATATACATCAGGGTCCGGTACCTACATAGATAGAGTGTTAAGAACGGGCTTCTTACCTACACAAAAACAGCAGAGACCGACGCTTGAAACTGCGAGTAAGACGGCCATGTGTGGGTGGGCATGTGTGGGTGGGCATGCAGCCAAGCTTGGTACCTACCTAATACTCGAGGATAGGAGGGTCATACTGCTTATCAATTGGTATAGATTTAAGTGAACATCCCTGATATATTTCAGACTGGCATCAAGAGCAGCGAAATTAATTCTTTTTGGAAAGCCACGCGCCGCACAAGATACCTATGTACCTACCTCTCGGGGCTGCTCTTTGTTCGTGACAACGCAGTTGGATGTCCTTTGTGGCAAGTCGGAGTCTGAAACGCGGGCAATCGGTCGTTCAGGGGCACCTTTAATGCGAACCAGGCAGAAGGTAGTTGGCTCCTGTGTTCTTTGCTTGTTGGACTGGAAAAACGCCTCAAAGTTGATGGTCTGTCTTTGTTGTTTGCAATTCAGGTCAATTTATGCTGTCCCATGAGTTGCAGTCGTTGAAATTTGTTGGCTGACGCTGAGGTCGCTCTCCGGTTGACGTGTGGTTTTCTAGTTGGTGGCTGGATCTAGTTTGTTGACTACTGTCGTGCTTGGTGGCATGTGATATATGTTGCTTCATGTCATGATCCGACACAGAACTTTGAAACTAGCAAGAATCCGGGTCTCAAAAAGACGGTAAATGTATCAAAGCATGTCTATTTTTCACTGGTTTTAACGCTGGGCTTTGGGAGCCCAAGTCCCGGGTGTAAAAGCGCAAGGTAAGCCCGTTGTACCACCTGAAGATTTGTTGATACCTTGATTACCTCCCTCCTTATATCCGCGTTGAATCAAGGCATTGGAATCTTCCACTTTCTCCGCAGCAAATACTCTCAACTGTTGTGTTTGGTCGCCCGTCATGTCCGGTTTGACGCCCGACCACTGGAATGCTTGTGTCGAGAGATACCAGGCTGCAAGAACAGCGATAGCTGCACGGGAATACGTGCTTACGACAGCTCGTACTGCGGTCCATGTGTCCGTATCAGGAAACCTCATGATATATCCATTTTTTGATGGCCGGAACTACTGACATCTGATTGCTTCCAGAAGGAAACGTGTAGCTTGGAGTCTTCCTGGAAGTTTGGCGCGGTGAGACTATCGGAATGCCCACTATCCCGGATTCAAGGCGGCTTAACCGACTACGCCAAACCAGCACAAAACCCATTCACCGGAAATACCCCGTTTAGAACCAGAACCGGTGGCAACCACAGCTGCTCCAGGGAGCGGCCCTCTTGCATGTGGTCATGTTTCTCACGCACCTGGCGAGACGTGCGGCCCTCGCTGGGCCGGAGAACCCGTGAATAAGAGTCAATGCTTGCCTGCAACTGACATCAATCCCACCCCAATCATGGCAGAGCATAGAGGCAATATTGTCGGCTTGCAATCCCATTCCTCGATACTGCATGATGGCAGGGGCCATCATCCCAAGACACTGATTGGCGAAACGGACTCGGCACTGTCGTCGAGGTCTTCGTCGTTTCGTCGCCCTAAGCCCTGTCGGTGCCAAGACTCACGCAACGAGTGCAAATCGTACCTCAAGTCTTGCGTATATGATTCCTCAGAGCACGGTGATGGTTACTGCTGGAAATGTGTCGTGAGTAAACCACTGTAGTCTCTTGCGCGATGTGGAAATTGCTAACGATCTGGGCAAATGTTTGGCCTGAACGCGAATGGATGTGGTCCTTGGGGTAAATTACATATATCTGCTCCAAAGTATTAGGTAGCTGGGTACAAATGACGGGCAGTTTGTGCTGCTGTCCGTAGCGTCGTTCGATAATTCTCGAGTTGGGCAGTGGACCGCTGTCTACCCGTGCTTACACGCACGTGCTTCTGAGTTGTCCTTGATTAAACTCTGTCATTATCGTTTGTGTTGGGACACCTGGACGGAGCAAACAGGGATATTCCTCCATCTGAAAACACTTCTCCATCCACTCTTCTAACCAACCTCCTCTCTGTGAGAGGTGCCCCAGTTCTGGGTGCCCCCCATCTTTCAGTCGGCCCACCACTGCCTTTTCCGTCCACACACAACACCACCAACAGATAGAGTACACCAGTTCTGCCCTTCTTGGCTGCATACCTGTGACGAATTGATACTCGTGTGGAGGGGCTTGGCGAGGGATAGGTACGTCTTGGCCGGTCCGCCGCCGTGGGCCAGGCTTCAGGCGGGTTTTTTGAGATGAGCTACTGCTTGTCGCTCTGCACGAGTTGAGCATACAGATCCAAACAATTATTCGACGTTGCATTTTGACTTCAAATACGATATCAAGAACCTGGGAGGTGTTATTTTATCCCGATGGCAGAGGGGGGGATCTCCTGGAAGGGGCTGGTCGCGCGGCCGAGCAACGAGGAATCGACGGCAATGGTCTGGGTTGGGTTGACGAAAAACTGCAGAGGGGATGATGACACGATTTAATAAATTCTTGGCCACGAGAGGCAAATGATCAAGGTTATCTCGTGGAGTTCTGAAGACAAACTCTTACCCTGGAGATCGGCCAAACTTCCATCACCCCTTTGGGGCCACAGGATCTGCAACCGGCCTCACCTGGATGCCACCAAGGGAATAATGAGCCCAGTTTCTCAACACTCTTGAAAGCTTGCGTCTCTCACCCAATGACTGCTGTTCCGCTCGCAGACCGATCTCCCCAAACCCCCAGGCCTGCCGCAGTTTCGCCTCCGCCAACGCCCAAGCACGTTCGTCGTCAATGAGACCCATCGGGTCAGCTTTATTGGTACCAACACCCAGCACCAACATTACCGTCCGCATCACAAGTCTCTCTTGATGATTCATTGGCACAAAAGGCCGGAGTCTCAGGATACATACGGGGCCGGGTAATAATACCTGATGTTTAGGCAACAAGGTCTGGGCGCATCAACGCTAGAATTGGGGTAGCCGCACGTCGTGTAAACACGAGACAAACGGCGTTGCTGTGACGATTCTTTGAAACCATGCATAATTACGCCTTGTTACAAGTGTATAGTTGGGGGTTTTTTGTGGCGCTTTCGTAGCAAAAAACGCGGGTGGTTGGGTCAGGTGGTGGGTTGCCCCCACCACGACATTTGAGATAGCAACTGTTGGAATACCTCGACACAGGTTGATTCCGTTCGTTGGTTGTGTTCGGTATGGACGGTGCATCTCGTGATTATCAAGGCGCGAAGGACAACAGCGAACATGTATTTTACTTCTTAATATACTGTTGTTGCAGCGCAGTCAACAACAAGCTTCATCAGGTCTCTCACCGCGATTAGAAAGGTAGATTACTGGGTGTACTGCACATCATAGGAATATCATCCTCGACCGCGTTTTGACAGCACCCCCCACCCACCCCCCTTCCCCTCCCACCACTCCTTTCCCTCGCGCTTTCCCTGCCCTGCCCGAGATTCGAAACACACCAAGTCCCCACTCGCGAGAATCCAAGCTTGCAGCTCCATGCAAGATGTGAGGCACGTGCTGCAACAACAACTCCTGTTTGTGAAAGTGGGCTCCTTATAACGCGTGATTGGTCATGCGCGCGGGGCTTTCTGATCTTTGTGGTCGGGAATGCCTTATTATTCATAACTTTTTAAGTAACGTGTTGGCAGCATGGGCGGGTTGGCATCAGCTGCGTGTTAAATGCGTTGGACTTGGCCTGTTGGCCTATTTCTAGGTCAGCTGAGCGTGTTGGCTGACCGTGGTTGGAGTTGGCATTCCATTGACCCCGTTCACAGCCATTGAAGTTGGCGATGTCGGTGTTGGTTGTGCTAGAGAGGGCTGTTTTGCTAACGTTTAAGTTGGATGGATCGGCTTTGTTATAGCAGCAGATTATGACGCCGGGGACGATTGTACCTGATATATAAACGGGTTCCAGCCTTACCATTTCATCTATCCTGCTGAGGAATCTTAATATCCTATGATCTCTCGAGCTCGAACTTTCATTTATATTGACCTACCTTCCCTAGCCAGGAGAGATTTTAGTCGCCTGCTTTCCAAAATATTTCGCAACGCCGCCCGCCGCAGACTTCCCCGTCAAATGCTACTGCCACACGCACCCAATTGAGTGCCAGAAATCATATGTCTGTGGAGGAGAGGGAACGAAGTTATACCCTACGAGTACTAGACACCGGTTTTACTGCGACGACTGCGTGAGTTTGGCTCTCCTACCCCTACTTCATTTAAAGTTTTTTTAGTGATCTAATACAAGGTAATGGTTTGGGGTTTCCTAGTTCGGTGAAGAACTTCTTTGCTACAAACCCGACAAGACTGAGTCTACCGCCGCCAATTACAATGCGTGCCCGTGCGGTGTAGAGAACGAATATTGTTCCGTCTCTCATCAGTCAAGGGGCCAGCCATGCGGAAGTGTTGTTGCTAGGGACGGCGACGACACTTTCTGCGCCGGGTGTAGGGCGCAGTCTTAAATGCCGTCTCAATGAATTGCGCATGAGCAACTCTAGGTACCTAGGTACCGTAGCGGGAAAAGGAGGATAGCAACAAGCCTTGTTTGTATAAACATGGCTTGTCATATCAACATGGCTTGTCATACCAACATGGCCTGTCATCCAACCATTGGCTTGTTATAGCTTTGACCAATCAGATTCCATGATTTGACCGGGTCCACTTTGATGCACCCAATCAACGAAGACTGTTTTCCTGAAGGATTAAACTTGCCGCAAGCTCCCTGTTTCCTCAAGCTTATCACGGGAACCTTTGTACTTTCCAACGCTGCAATCTAACAGTCTAGAGGCACTGACACCATGGTGGCTGCATGCTCGCCACAAACACATATCTCAAAATCCCCCGTAATCATGGGAAGATTGTGACAGAGAAAGTGATGTATTCCTCCCCTCCGGAAGCTCTTCCTTCCTGTTCCACGTTTCCAGCCTACCCATCTCACATCCCTGGAAGGGCAATTCCCTCTCCTCCTATGTACAAACCACCTAAAACATCCACAGAACCCTCAACCCCCACCGTTCTCACCACCCCTCCCCCTCTCTTTCTCAACCCACCTCCTTCCGCTTAGCACGGAATGCACTACACATCTCCTGTCAGCCTTCCACACAGACACACAGAAAAACCATCCCCTGCCAGATGCTCATACCTGAGAGTAGTAGTCGTTGTAGTACGTGCACTTGCCGCTGGCGCAGGACGTCGAGCCCGCGTAGCCGATGCCGCCGCTGTGAATTTATATCATTCATTCATTAGCGAGCTGTTTTGAAAAAACAGGAAACAAACCGAGGGTCAGTCAGACTTACCACTGGCCCCAAGTGGCGACGCCGCCGGAGACGGTCTGGCACGCGCCGGAAGCGGAGGTGGTGGTGGTTGCCTTGGTGGAGGTTGAGGTGGTGGTCGCCTTGGTGGAGGTGGACGTGGAAGTGGTCTTGGTAGAGGTGGACGTCGTCTTGGTGGAGCTGGAGCTCTGGGCGTAGAGGTAGCCGGCGGGGGAGATGGCCTGCGACTTGGTGGTGTCGATCCCAAAGGCGAGCCAGGCGTACAGGCCGTCGGCAACGGTGCTGCCCAGCAGGGTGTACTCCATGATGGGGTCGACGCCCTCGGTGGCGGCCTCCTGCGACAATATCATGTCGGCCGAGTTCTGGGTCAGCGACTGTTTGTTGGTTGAGTAGGGAGAGACCTTCTCGACGGCGGTGATCAGGCTCTGGTCGAAGAAGGACTGGCCCACGTGGCTGGCGTAGTTGGTGAAGCCGAGGGTGTTGTTGGCCAGGACGCTGGCCTTGGTGTGCACCATGACGTGGATGTGGGTGGTGCGGCCGGTGTAGTGGCCGGGGAAGATGGACTCGAACTGGGCGACGCCGTCCGAGTCGGTGGGCTGGATGCCGCGCAGCCACGACTTCTTCGAGTTGGACGTGTCGGCCGAGTTGCCGTTGCCGTTAGCAATAATGCCGCCGTACACGCCCGTCGAGTTGCAGTGCCAGATCTCAACGTAGACGTTGGGCACGGGCTTGCAAGTGGCCACATCAACGACCTGGTAGTCGAGGAGGAGGGACACGCCGGGCTGGTCCTCAACCACGTTCTCGCGGACGTACTCGCCGGCGACGTCTAAGCCGGGGTTAAAACAGCTTGTGAATAACAGGCTGGAAGACTTTTAGACTCACAATACGGTCCCTGGGTCACCTCAGGGGTCAGGAGGCAGGACTTGTAACCGGCGAACAAGGTAGTGGCATCCGTGTTGCGGGTGTAGCCGAGACCGCTCTTGTCGTGGCTCGTAGCCAGAACGGAACTGAAGGAACGCTTCTGGATGCCGCGCTTCTGGCGAGCCTTCTGGACCACGGCCTGGCGACGGGCAACGTTGCGGGCGTGGATGCCCTGGGCCTTCAGCTCGTCAGCGCAGTGGGCGAGGTTAGTCCTCTTGACCGACTGCAAGAACTCGCGGCGCTCAGCGGCCTCCTGGGAGACATCGTGGCCAGGGTGAGCAGCCGCAAAGCCGGCAAGCAGAGCGAGCCCGGTAGCGATCTTGGTGAGAAGCATGGCTGCGGACGGATGACCAGTTCTTAGACGGTGAGAAGTGCTGGGCAGTTGAGGATGAGGGCAAAGGCCAGCAGTCGATTCAACATGCTATCTCCTGGCCAAGTTTATATACTTCTTGGGCTGATCTACAACCTCCGGAGACCCGGGAGACTTATGGGGCTCAAGGACCTCCTTTGTTTGATGCAACCGGAGGTTCCTCCGCCGGAGCGAGGCTCAGCGAGCCAGTTACATGGACAAGCTCAACGCGGCAGGTGTAGTCCCGTTATTTCTCAGCCGCGAGCCTGGGTCTCCATGGTGGTCCAGTACTACACTGCCGGAGCTAGATGCAGAAGGTTGCGAGTGTTTCGCTTGCAGCGTGGTGATAAGGCGACCGTTGGCACGCAACCTTCGAGATCTGGAAATGTTCAGGGGTTGGGATTACGCACGCTCTCCCACTTCCCGAAAACAACCTTCTTGGCAACCGGGTTTCTGCGTAGCGTTTACCGGTGATCAACGGTCCGATGTGGGGATCGGCCGCTTTCAACCAGGTTCGCTTAATTTCTTATTCTCCGCCAGGGCGGATTATTTTACCTCGTGCATGATTGGACGGGGTTCGCCGAGGAGAACACCTATCTCGGCGTTTGGAGGTTTGGCGTCTGGACGACGACTCACGGCTGCTGCCGCTAGGTTTTCCCCAAAGACACGGCTTCAAGCATTGCGCAACATGTTGAAGGAGACGCAGAAGTTAATAAATGCAAAACCGCTCCTGCACAGGGGCGGATTCTGCAGTTACTACCTGCCTGTGCGGCATCCATGTCGCTGAGCCAGACGGCATGTAGGTGCTCGTGGGGTCGGGTTTACCGAGGATGGTATCCTTCGTCTAGGCGTAAACCTTATTTGGGCTTAGACTATACGTCAGCTTCACGACGGAAGACTGGTGCCAAGATGAACATCGAAGAAGTCGAGCACAGTGGAAGTACCAGCACTGATTCTGTTCTGTCCATCATCATATCGTACCTCGCTCAGATTGACATCCAATGACCTGGTCGTTGAGGGGCAAGGAAACCGCGTGGAAGTTCTGATACGGTAATGGCGAGTACCTCTCCGAGCTTCTTTAACGATCTGGACCTGCATTATAATCCCTCGGCTCGGCGACCAGCACCGGCGGGCAAACTTCGTGTCCTTTCCTGCGTCCACTCCACACCTACCGGCCAGTTCCAGCCTAATTACTTTTCCTCCCTCTCCTCGTCGCAGCAGCAGCCTTAAGGGCAGCAATCCTTGGGGTGTCGGCAATCTCTAGGGTTTGGCATCAGCCCCGTGGCAGACTAGTACGAGGGGCAAATCATTCCTTACTCTTCCCGAATCACAGTCTCTCGCATGGCCAGCTTTGCCGAGTTCATGTTATCTTCGGCTGCTTTGATATGGCTTGCGGTGATAGGCGTGCTGAAGGTGGAAGGATGCCGCTGCATAAAATGAAGCCGAGCCGTTGCGGCCCTGACTAAAAGGGAGGTAAAAAGACAGCGGTCAGCACCAATAGACCGAAAATAAACCGAGGGAGTGTCGAGGTGCTCACGCAAGCGCAGCGGCGAGCCACGTTCTGACGTCTTGCAAGGTTTGGTGGCGGATCCTTTCCTGCATCTCGACTTGCTTAGTACCGCATTTCTTGGCCAGCTCGGTTGAGACTTTGTGGTCCTTGATCGCTCGCGCGGGGTTGATCACCTTGGCCTTGTACTGGTCGTACTCGACTTCCATGGCAGCGAGCCAGCGTGGGACTGACTCTTCCGTTTCTGCATGAGTGGGGTGTCTGTGACTCTGGCCTCCTTGAGGAACCTCCTTGAGGAACCTCCTTGAAAGTCCTCATCATCCTCGAGGTCACGAAGATAAGAATCAAGAGAAAATGTAGACACAAAGGACTGGACAGAGTCTATGGAGTCCTCCGAGTTGTGTGACTAGACGGACATGAAAGAATGAGTGGGCTTGAAAGACTTCTCGGAACCGGAGGAGTGGGATGAGACATGGCGATGTGATGGGTGAGCTGGATCGGCCCGCGAAGCTGCCGCCTGGGTTTGGAGAAACAGGGCTGGATCAAGAGGGGACAAAGCCATGACCGAGATAATATTGAAGCATTCGCTTGCAGCTCATCGTGACCTTTAGTTTCCCCAACCGGGCGTTGTTATTTGCAACCATGGCCCCCTCGGGACCAGAGGCAGCTCCGACTGACGGCTGCAGCCGGCGATTGTTGGCTGGATGGACGGGTGCAAAACAGTTGATGCGGCGGCTCTTGGCCCGCCCAGACCAGGGCACCGCACTTTGTGGTCATGCAGGCAACAGGGTAGAAAGGGGAGAGTGTGGCGTTCCAACAGGGCGCGCCCTGTGCCACATCCCCGCATCTCCCAGGCCGAGCCGCCCAACATCCAGATTCCATCCGTTTCCTTCAGCATTATGCACACCCAACGAACGGCAGCCGACAAGCAACCGCAATTTTCGTCCGGCTGCTTTGCACACGCGACCTCTCTAGGGGCCAGGCACGGGGGTTTTGTACCTACCTCGGCAGGTACCTTAATTCGGCATTTGTCGTTTCTTCCCCCGCGTTTCTTTTTTCTGTGCGCGGGTTTGGTTGCATTGAGATAAGGTGTCCTGGCCTTGAGAGGAAGGTGCCTCTTTCCTCAACACCATGCCATCGCTATCACAACATGTGCGCAGCAGCTGCAGCCGCGATGTCGCCATCCAACCCCCTGTCGCAGAACCCAACGCCCTGGGATTCGACGCGGGAGATTCTCCCGCTCCCGCGCGACGCGGCGGCTCATCCCTGCTCGAGACTCTTCCCGCCGAGATGAGAGATGCCATCCTGCTCCACATGCCCGACCGGAGTTTGCCGGCGACGCACTTGGTGGGGCGATGCGAAACCGAGGGGAGCCCGAGCTGAGCAGGAGCGAGGAGAGACGAATATTTCGCGCCCTCTACCGGTACGAGATCTTCTGCCATCTGTTCGGACGGACTCTGAGACATCGCCGGGGACATCGCTGGGGCGGACTCCGTGGCCGTCAGATCAACGAGCACCTTCTGTGCCTGTTCGATCCTTGGGAGGCTGAGGCTATTGGCTGCGTCGACCTGTTCATCCGGGAGCGGTACAAGCTCTTGTTTGAGGAGGTCAAGTGGGACCTGAGCCCCCAGAATCCCAAGTATAATAAGCTGCCTCGTGGAAGGCATGATCGCTCGTTCGATCTGGAGGGCTTGTTTAACGGCAGGTGCCCCAAGCCCGCGTCCGGCCTGTTGAGATGACACTGATAAACTAGTGCCAGGTTACATGGACGGTACCGTCTCTCGCTGTCTCAAGTTGGCCGCCAGTCTCTTTGTAATTAATAGCCACGACACTCTTGTCGACCAGATGCAGGGGAACATCGCCGTTAGCCAGTTCATGGACGACCCTCTTCAGAACGCCCTCACGTCGACGGCACAGAGGGAGAGGCGCCAGACTTCCGACGTCGCCAACGCCCGGGATGAGGCCGAACGGAGAAGACACCCAATCGAGTTTCGGGTTGACGCCAACCCGGATGGGCCGCCCCTCGCCTGGGTGCTCTTGTGGGGCGGGGTTTATGCCAACATCTACGGTCAGTATACCCCAGCGTCGGTCAGAAATTGGGGCTACATCATGTGGGACGAACGTCGGTGGATCCAGCCGCGGCTCCAGGACGCTGTTGTAAAGCAGTGGGAGACAGAGCCAGACCTGGCAGACGACATTGAGCGTGACTATCATTGGAGCCCCCTTGAGCGTTGGTACGACTGTAATGCTTTCCCCAGCTAACATTAATGTCGGCTGCCCTTTCTCATCCCCTCTCGTCCTCGATTTGCCCCAAACCGAACCACGTGCAGGTCGTATAATAGGAGGAGGTTGTTTGTGCAGGCCTACTTTAGGCGACGGCCAGTCCTCGCCGCCTGATCTCCGGTGCTGTTTTCAGACGCCGTCCCGACGCAAACCGTGATGTGAAACACCTAAAGGCGGTCTCCCCAAACACGGCCCGTTCCTCTTTCATCTGATATCCGTCCGGCATGCCACGTGGCCTACCACATACTTCCAGGAAACATAAACCCTGTTTGCAGCCGGTGCCGCAGCAAGGGGTCCCCGACTGCGTGCAGGTGAGCGGCACGACGGCCCAGGTTGGTCCACACGAGGGGTCAGGGGTGGTTGGTTCCCACGGACTAAAATATAGCTCACGTCCTCAAACCAGGCGAAGCGAGCTCAAACCCGGGCCAAAAGGCTGATGGGACTGGACAAGAAGCATTCCATTCTCTCGCACGATGACGCCAATGGAGCACCGCCAATGTCTAGTTGTACCACTCTAAATCATTCGTAACCTCAAACATCCAACCAAAGCCCCGAGAAGCCTTCACAAATAACTGCCACTTCCCACTTCCCGCAAACCCATTCTTAGACCCCTAGGCCCCTCAAACCTCCTGCTGCGTCGTCGCGCCAATGGCAGCGCCCGACGTCGGCAGCAGAAACGTGCTCCCCTGGACCTTGCCATTCGAGCCGCGGGCGCCCTTGAGCGTGGCCGGATCCCTGCTCACGAACGAGCTATTGGACCAGGAGCCAGACTGCCAGGAGTTTCCGGACGCCGAGACGGTGCTGACGAGGCTGACCTGGGCGCTGCCGACGTTGGACACGGCTATGTTGCTGCGCAGGACGGACGACGAGCTGCGCATGTGGAAGCCCAGGTCGCCGTTGTTCCAGGCCGTGTTGCGCTCCAGCGTCAGCGCGCCCGGGTTGCCGTTGTCGATGAAGCCCTTTTTGAAGTTGGAGAAGGCCATGCAGTTGCGCACCACGTGGTTGGCCGGCGGGTTGTCCGTGATGCCCAGCTTGAAGCCGTTGCCGTCGCCCTCGAAGGGCGTGAAGCCCCACCGGTTGTAGCCGTTGCCCCAGGAGTAGACCTCTTCCAGCGTGACGGGGGAGGCGAACATGTAGAGGTCGAGGCCGTCGTCGACGTTGTCCCAGAGCCGGGCGTTGCGCAGCACGTTGCCCTCGCCCGAGCCGCTCTTGCAGGCGAAGCCGTCGGCGCTCTCACCGTTCTTGCGCGGATCCCGGTTGCGGTACGAGTCGAGGTTCAGGACTGTGTTGTTGGAGGAGGCGCCTTCCAGTTGGAAACCGGTCTCGTAGTTGTCGTGCGTCGAGAGCCCCTCGTAGTAGTTGTTGGAAGCATCACGGGCGTAGATGCCATAGGGCCCATTGATCAACCTAGAATCGTTGATGGTGAGCGGCCATTATGGAATTGGACAAGAGCCGGGCATACTCAAGGTTGTAGAACGCCCAGTACTGGGCGTTTTGAATGTGAAAGATGCCTCGCTCAGCATTGGGCAGTGCTTCGTCAAGCGCCTTTGGGGTCCTGATGTCTGTGTGTCAGAATGTTACAAGCGTTCTTTGCTCACCGCGCACTTACCCAGGCATGTTTTCTCCATCGATGATGACCTTTTCGCTTTGGTAGGGACGAACCGAGATGGGAGATGTCCTGGTGCCACTCTTGGCCACCTGGATGTTGGCAGACGGCGCATATGTGCCCCCTCGAAGAAAAATTGTGTCGCCGGCGGCAGCGGCGTTGACGGCCGTTTGGATAGATCCGTAGGGGCTGTCGAGCGTTCCTGAGCCAGTGCCTGTTGGGGAGACATAGATGCTCTTGGCTGTAACGCTGCTCAGGAAACTGAGGGCGAGGCCCGAAGTTTGAGAAACCCGCATGTTGAGTGTAATGGATTTTCCTTGTGAAGGGATTCTTCAATGAAAGGGCTAATTCAAGCGCTGTCTCAAATCGCCATCATGTGTTCACACAGCAGTGAGGCATTGTGAATTTATAGCCTCCCCTATTATCTGGCTGATCCCTAATACGGATTTCATATGCTGCATTCCCAAAATGAAGGCCGAGTCCGTCGCCTGTCCTCCACGCTACCTACTCCGTACACTCGGCGACGGAGAAGTGATCCCCCCAATGAGATTGCCCCCGCGGAACTTGGTCAAGATCTCCGAGTGGTGGATTTGATCGCTCCGGAAGCAGGTGCTCCGCCTTTCGCCAGGCGAGCCCAGCGAAGCTCCGTGTGTACTCGGTCGGGATTGCCAAGGGTTGCGCTAACAACCTGGAACGTTGACAGTTTTTGTTTTTGTCTTCTTTTTTGCGCAAGGGTTGGCGGTCTTTTCGGGGCTCGCAGGGGAGAGCCTTGTGAATCTGGACTCTGGGGTTGTCCGATGCATCGTCGAGATACTGAGTCGACACCCGGTCTTCTCGCGACCTGTCGTCCACCCCTCGATGTGGCCAAGCTACGCCTCATCCCTCAGCCCATTGAATGCCCCGGCCTGCATGGTCTCAGGAGCCATGTGGCCATCCTTTGGAATCTTGGATAGACAGCAAGGTGTTGGACCATCCGCATTCGGTTCTCACGACAAACCTTTGAGGTGTTTTCGTTTCTTTTCATTCCATCACTCCCCTAGCTGGTTCCACACGGTTCTCATAGACCTCCGGTCCCTGTGTGTCCAAGACGGGCTTGTACGTCCCGTTGAAGGCATCACTTCAGGCAGTCCTCTTCTCACCTGAAGTCCGTGCACCCACGTTTGGCAGCTTGGCTCAGGCCACCTTTGGATCAGACTTTTAGGCCACATTTGGATCTTTTCTCCGACCCATTTTTCCCCCTTCCCAATGCAACCACACCACTCCACCAAACCAAGCCGAATTCAACTGTTTCGATATTTCTATTTCGAACCGTCGTCGAACGCTCTTGCAATGGCCCCCGAAAATAACGTCCAATCCACCATCCAGGCCGTCAACAGTGGTCAGAGTATACGTATGGCCAGCGAGGCCTGAGGGGTCTCATATTCGACTCTGCGTCACCGCGATGTCGAACATGGCCAACCGAAAGGCCAATACGAAGCCCAGGTCATGCAAAAGCTCAGCCCTGATCAAGAGAAACACTTGGCCGACTGGATTCTCGCGCAAGAGGCTCTTGGTCTTCCCGTCATACATCGACAAATCGAGGCATTTGCCAACCGCATCCTCGGTGCCTCTGGTTCTGCCAAAGCAGGCGGTAAGCATGTTCAGAAGTTCGTCAATCGAAACCCAGTTTTGAAGGCTAAGAAAAAAAGACGTACGGCTACCAAACGGTCACCCGAGGTTAGAGTTGACGCAAGGGGAAAAAAAAAACCACGCGTGCAGCGCTGAGCGCGCTAGAGGCGCCAGTGTTTGGTGTCCTTCCCTGGTGAAGCGCGTCAGAAGCGCGTCGCCTCTTGAATGCCGCACGTTGGCCCCCAACAACAACCAACAGGACGCAACCCTGCCGTGCCTGCCTCAGTGCCTACCAAATTCCCTCGCCCTGCGCCTCCCTCATCTCACGACCTCGACACCTCCAATTCTTCAATGACCTGCGACAACACTGCACAGGTACCCGCATACCAGCGACCGCAATGCCTTGCATCACAGAGCTCCCCTGCGAAATCGTGGGCACGATTCTGAAAAACCTCGACCACCTCCGGTCTCTCCCCGCAGCTCTCCTGACCTGCCGGCATTTCTACACATCGTTCAAGGAGAGCCATGGCGTGGAAGTCTCGATCCTCCGCAATCAAATCACCCCGGCCCTCCTCCCGCATGCAGTCGCCTTGATGGAGGCATCGCGTCTGCCCCGTCCCATCGCCGCCAGTTCCGTAATCAGCCTGCTTGACGAGCTCTACCGCTCTCCCGCCTCCCTCGTGGCGCGGGTGTCTGCCCTGCCACTGCCCGTCGTCCGGAGCATGGGCCGCACCCACGACGCGATCCACGCTTTGGCAACCGGCTTTGCGACCAGCGCCTGGCAGCGCATTTCCGCTTCCCCGACGACAAGCGTCGTCTTATCGCCCACCGAGTACTTTCGCTTTTGTCGCGACTTCTACCGGGTCGATTTGTTCTACACCCTCTTTCGGGACGGCGGATTCGACGATCCTGTGAACCCCTCGTTCCTTCGCAGGCACCACCCCTGGGAAGACGAACAGCTCGCTTCTGCCTACGACTACTTGGAGGAAAGCTTCGCCCAAGGTGAGTAGCGGGCCTGGTACCTACAGTGAGGTCTGGGCACGGTCTGATGCTGCCTGACAGCTTCTTTCGATGTCGTCGCACATGACGTCGACTTTGGGGAAATGGGAGTCGACTACCTTTCAGTCGGGGGCAGACAACTTGTGGAGACAAGGCTGGGTCAGTGCCAACCCCCGTACATCTCAACGCCGCCCCTACTAACAAACCCTTTAACCAAGTTATCTCATGGGGTCGAGTTTGTTTACAACTTGACGATTGCCGACACTTACGATGCCAAGTACAGAATGCTGGACGGCACCTGCTGCCCTAGCGAAACCAGCTTGGTCGAGGCCTTGCAGGAGGTGATAAACCACAACCAAGGCGACGACAGAAAGTTGGCGCAATATTCCGACGCCGAGCTGCACGCCATCGCGCAACGCGACAACAGTGGCCAGACCGAGGACGACACGGACCAGGACGCTTATGAAGCATGGCGCGAGGCCAAACGCGGACCGTTGGCTGGAGGATTCGTGCATGTTCAGCGATGCCGCCTGGCTGCGCGAGCGCGCGTACGTGTTCTGGGACAAGGAACGGCTGCGAAACCATCCAGACGGGTTTGGAGAAGACCCGGGGGACCGGCGTGACTTTGACGCGGCCGAGCACGAGGATATGATCGACTCGTTTGACGAGAGATCCAAGGTCTGGTTGAAAGGGGGCTCGGGTTACTGGAGCAGAGACGATACCAGCCGGATAGTGTGGCGTTGAGGCGTGCCGCCGTCATCTTGACATGGGCAAAATATTGTGTTTGTGCTTTGTGGCTTTACTGGGGTTGGTGATGTGATATTCGGAGCGAGATTGACTTGTACAATACGAGATTTGCACAGTGCCAACGTCACTCGAATCCCTTCCTTCCCGACTGCCTCAAAGCGATGCATTATCTATCCTCTCCCCCAGACCTCAAACCCCTCTACCCCCTTTTCACGTCATCGAACCAACTTCGTAGGTATCCTGCAGATCATGAAGGGTCGTTGCAGCTAGAGACAGCAAGATCGAAATCTCTGCCGCTGGCTCGCCTCGAAGACCTCCATCCACTCAGGTTGCAGTCTCCCCATCTCCTCGAGAAAGACACGGCGGAGCTGCTTCAACCCGTCGTCGTCAAAATGTTCCCAAAAGAGCTCAGCCACATTTGCCCCCTTGTCATGCAGGTACTTGAATGCGCCACCTACAAACCTACCCATATCACTGCCCACGAGCGGGTTGGGGCCAGGGCTGGGCGGCAGGAGGAACGTGACGATTACCTATTAGTCCAATAGGGCACGTCGTCCCAATCGCCGAGCCGCGGCTCCTCCCGGCCGTTTACATACAGGTTCTCGTATCGGCCGCCCATGACGTACGGTTCTGCCCGTTCCTTCACGGCTGCCCTTGTGTGCGGCCAAGTTTGACCGTCCCGGGGACGGGCTCCTGATTCCTCAGTCCACCGCCAAGGAAAGGGGAGGCGGGCGTAGAACCGAGCTAGACCATCCTCCCTGGCCAGCGGCACGAGAGGCTCCAACAGATCCATGTACGCCTTCAGCATCGCGTCCCCCTCGGCAACCGCGATCAAGCGACGGTACGAGGGTGGTGCGCCGCCGTCTACGTGGACGACAACCATCCGCAAAGTCAGTGCTGGCCGGTTGATCTTGCCGCGGAGCCAAGTGATGGTCGTCCACCAGTCCTGCAAAGCAGGGTGTTGTGTCTCGGGCCAGCTGGGGGGCAGGTAAGGAGGGAAAACCAACTCGAGGAATCGTAGGTGGGCTAGCGCGCGCGGGGGGACGACTTCGCGGAGAAAATGCGAGGCGGCAAACCACGTGTAGGGGTACGGTCCATCGACCACCGGGAGCTTCCAGGGCGGGCATGGCTGGAAGTTGTGGACGATGAAGCGGTTGCTTGAGAAGAAGACGCGTAGGGAATCCTCGTACAGGGCGCGGCAAATCAGGAAGAGGGGTGTAGGCGGCGCCCAGCACTTGCATGCCGGCGAGAAGGCGGCGTGGCGACAGCGACAGAAGCAGCCGTGGGTGGGTGACCCGTCGGCGAGGCTTGCACCAAGCGAGCAGCTGAAGAACTGGTCGCTGTCGTAGTGGTCGGGCGTGCCATTGGCGTAAAATTCGTGGATGAAGACGAAATACGCGCGGTCCTGCCTGCTCCATGTCACCTCTCGCCGTGGGGTCACGAGATCAGTGTACTTGAGAATTCGCACGCGGAGTTCGCGCGGAAGGAATGTCAGGGTTGCCGCGTTTGGCGGCCTCGACGATAGCTGGGAATGCCGCAGGCGTCAAAAACAGCGTCCTTGGCAGCCTGCTGCAACCGAATATCCGCCGTCTTGGCCAGCCGGATATGGCATTCTCTCAATAACGGGAGGCGGCGGATCGGGGCGACGGCGCACCTGGCTGCCTGGAGCGCCCAAGGGTGTTGAGGATCAATGTCGCAGACCAGGGAGAGCGTAAGGCGTCCAGGACCAGCCATGGATACGCGGGCGGCAGCTGTCTCCTACTTCCCCAGGAGCGCCTGGGCCGCCGCCAGGTCTCGTCGTCGCTGGATTCGGACACGTGAGCCAGGAGCGGCTGCCGATGCAGCCGATGTGGATACCCATTCGACCGCTGGCACCGGTTCCTTCCATGCGAGTCGAAAGGATTGTAGTCCCTCTGCAGGCAGCAGCCCTCCGGGTCCCTGGACATCTGGTGGCAGGAGGCCTCGTTGAGGACAATCTTGAGGTGGGAGAGTGACAGAAGCGATGGCGTGGTCAGAGCGGCCAGAGGGCGGAGCGAGTCAGGGTCGTCGGCTGAATAGTACAATGCAAACCGGTTAGCCGAGTAGAGTAGCGCAGCGGCCTCGGAGTAGATGGCGCGACAGGTCAGGAGCAAACCACGGAAGCGGCTCCGGCTAGACAAGCCCGGGCGGCCGTGCAGGTCGAATCGGTTGGGGCGACGGTCGTCCCACGATGCCACACCCACGAAACGGTAGATGCGGTAATTATCGAATGTGCCGGGGGAGGCGCAGGAGAGGCGGCGATGGAGGGCCGGCCATGATGCAGTTTACGGCGCAGTCTGTGGAGGTTAGCCGGTTGCGGTTTGCAAAGGCGCGGCCACAGTCGGACGGACCGGCCCGCAGGAGTACCGATTTTTCTTTTCAGACCTACGGCACGGCAGGGGCCGCCCGGACGAACAGCTGCTTTCCGAGCGGCCCGTGCAATGGTTAGGTCTCGGCGCATGCACTAGCAGTAGGAATCATTACAAGTATTATGGAGTAGTGGATAGTATTTGGCCGGCCCCAGTGCTTCTTATATTATCTTTCAAAAGAAATGGGCTCTCGGCTCAGTCTTCGAGTTGAGGTGTGGAAACAGACGTGTATCGTCCGGGTCCCTCTTGCTCGCGCTCGTCGTCCTGCCGAGACGTCGCTCTTAGTCTTAGCCGGCTAACCACCCCAAACCATACGTGCCAGTGCGTGTTGGTAAGGGCACATTGGGCCGGATTGCCTCGGTATATTCTCCAGAAACCAGGTGAGTTGCTGCGAGGGTCTTTCATAGTATGGGGCCATGGGAGGCTGCGGCCGACGGCGGTGAGCAAACAGACGGACTCCTGTCAAGACAGTATTCGAGGTGATTTTGTTGCGCCATGCTTAGATTGCGCCGAGTGTGACCGCGATGCGACAGGAAGCTGAAAAACATCAGGTATTAGTTAAACGACAGGACGTCCAATGTGGCCGATGGCTTGACCGACAAGGTCCGGCTGAATCATGTCTTGTCTCTCTTTGGCAGACATTCCCTGTCATGGACGATCAACTAAGCCAAAAGTCGCGTTGCAGAGAAAAGGATCGACCGGCGATCGCGCTAGCGGCTGATGCGGTGGACAGCTCGGATTGGCCATGATCCGAGACAGAACAACACAGCTTGGCTAGCCGGCACAAAACAATTGCTGAGGGCTCTTCATCGAATGCTCTGCCTTACTCGTCACCAGGAGCCTTGCCCTCCCAGCACCTCTGGCCAGTCTCTCATGATTCTCATCCCCATGCTTTGCATGCAAATGGACAATCGCGCATGGAACAAAGTCCAAAAGAGTCACGAAGGGAAGAAGATTCTGGAGGAATGGCAGGTGTGATGATGTGAATTGACCCCTGGCGGCTACCATGGAATGTCGATCTTGAGGCGGGAGATCTCTCAACCCCAGCTGCTGATCTGTGCGTCTTTTTGGCCAGGCCCAGGGTCCAGCTGTCAGTTGACGCAGAAGCTCTTTGGGCTCTTGGCGAAAGCGATGGACCAGCGCTCGACATTTCCGGTAGCGATTTACAGCCCTAATCCCTTTCATCACTAATTAGCTCCCAATGCTGGACCTTTGGAAGACCCTTGTCGTGCCTTCAGCTGCCTTGCGACGGCGATCCAGAGTCAATGGCATTGCAGAGTCGTCCACGATCGGTCCGACTCTGCAGTGCTTGCACGTGCATCAGATGTTGACTTGACAGGCTGCACCGTTCGCCTACAAAAGCCAGCCTCTCCCTCGGTGAAGTCAACCATTCTTTGTCCATCATCCTCACAGATCACTTTACTCTTGACTTGGTTGCTCGAACCTCAACAGCTGTATTCAACACACTTCACCGCAAAGATGGTTTCCCTCCGCTCCCTCGTCGCTGGTGCCGCCCTCATTGTGGCGCCTGTCATGGCCGCCCTCTCGCCTGCTCAGCTCACCGAGGGCCTCAACAAGCTGACCTCGCAAGCGCAAGGCCTCCAGTCTGTCGCCCAGAGCATCACCATTGTCAATGCTCCCTTGATTGTCATTGGGCAGGGCCCGTTCCCAGTATGTCTCTGCTCACACCGCTTAATTAAGTCTGAGAATGTGCCAGCTGACTTCGTGTAGACCCTCATCAGCGGCTTCACCCAGATGACTACGTCTGCCGGAACTATCAACTCCCAAACGGAGGGAACGGGCCCGTTCTCTGACGATGAGGCTGCCGCCGTTGTCGAGGCTTTTCGCACCGTATGTATCTCGTCAATTTGACACTATCGTCGTTCTGTGCTAACCATTCGCAGTTTGTCCGCGTCACCCAAGCCCTGCTCAACATCTTGATCGGCAAGGCTGGCCTCGTGGAGAAGGCTCCTTTTGTCGGTCCGCCGGTGGCCGCCTCCCTTCGCGGCTTTGAGGGTAACGTGGATGTAAGTACCTCTATTCTGAGGGTTTCCATCTCAGCACTTCCCGACCTGCGCGCTACGCAAATCCTAAGATGTTTACTCAACTACCTAGGCTATTGCAATCTTTCTTATCAATCACATCGAATCCCAGGCCAAGGACCTTGAGGCTGAGGCCAACTCGCTGGGCAGCACCTTGGATCTTTGCATTCAGAAGTATGATGGTCTCCAGCTGGAGAAGCGCGCCGAGGTCTTTGTCGCCTAAGGGCCACGACCACGGCAAACCCGGCTGCTTGGCAGGAGGAATTTTGTCGAGATGAGCATGTGAGCTGGCGAACGGAGGGAGGAAGGGCGGGAGGAGAACGAACGGGACGAAACTGGAGAACGGGCGCGTGGGATTCGTGGTGAAATGGAAGCCGGGAGCCTTAGGACGTGACGTGGCGAAGACAAAAGTGTTTGGCAAGCATGCCCCCGTTTCTGCCTGCAGGCTCACGGTGTTTGAGTGAGAGCCTGCCTCCGGGAAGATCTCCTGGCACTCATGGGGCTTCATCTTAGATTGACGGGTCTTAAAGTCTCGGAGCAACAAACCTTCCCATTTTTCACTGCGTAAATTTTTGTCTCAGCACCTGAAGCCCCAACCCTCCCGCCGCAGCGTAGGTACAAAGGCAGGGAGTCATGAGGTGAGTTTAGGGGACGACCTCGCGGAAGGTGTCTAGCGAGAAACGGAAACTTGCAACGGGCGTCATGCAATGATCAACAAGGTAAATTTAGTATCAGAGGTAATACAGTACAGTACATATTATCCTGGATGGCTAGCCCTCCAAGAAGCAATGAACAAATGCTCAACCAGAATGGCCGGGTCGCCTCTCGGATGTGTCGGTTCTTGCGGGAGCCACCCGAAGCTGTCTTTCGGCAGGAGCAGCACATCCCCGAGGAGGCGAGGTTCCTCCATCCTGTCAAACTCATCCCCAGTGTGCTTCAAGCCCGTCACGTTGCTGAAGTAATCCATCATGACGTTCGTGAAGACGAACGGCCCTGTGGTTTTCATGACATCCTCGAATGTAACGGGGGTCCCCGATGCCTTGTCTTGAAACAGGTGCGCCAAGTTGCTGGCGACCTGATCCACGAGGGTCTTGATGGCGGGGTGACCTGGCTTGGCAAGGATTGTGTATTGACAAAACTGGACGGAGTAGGGCGAACCGGGCCAGATGGGCGACTTGTGGTGGTCGTTTTCGATGCCGATGACCAGGTTGACCGAATCCCGGTACTGTGTCGGAATCCACCTGGAGATGGGCTGGTGTGGGGAGACGTCGATGTCGGCCTACAGACCGCCTTCCTTCAGCAGGATGAGGTATCGCACAAAATCAGCCTTGAGAATGGGATCCGTCAAGTTTGTGAAGGCATCGGCGAGGGCGTTATCGAACCGTTCGCGGACGTAGGCGTCCATGTTGTCGTTCGTGAGGCGCTCGTACCGCCACCCGGGATTTGCCGCTCGCCATTTGTGCGGGAAACCGACAGTGCGCTCCGTTGGATCTTCTGAGTCGTCTTTCCAGCTTTGCCAGATCTTGGTAGGGAACGGGCGCGTTGGTATCGGGCGCGTGTCGAAAGAGGGTCGGTGGAAGGGAATTTCTAGCGCCAGGAATGGGCAGTTAGTTTTGTGTGTCCCCGGATAGGCGGATACCTACCGCTGGAAGCAGAGAGTTGAAGTGTCAAACATGTTACGAACCGTCGAAAATGCTCTAATAATATCCATGGCCGGCCAGGATCGCGAGCATCGTGAATCCTCCCAAAAGAGCAGATAACTACATGTCTTCTTCGCACCCATGCGGGAAACAGAGCGAAGATGAAGGTAGTGAACATGATTCCAGCCCATCGATGTGATGGTTAGACGCGAAAGAAGGAATCTGGTGTGCTTTTCGTTTTTTTCGCGAAAAGGTGCGCAATTCGCGAGGTCGAACCCCCAACACATGCCAGAAGTCGCCAGTTCGGCCCCCAAATCCGTGCCGCAAGTCGCGAGGGTCGAGCCCCCAAATCCGTGCCACGCATAAAAAGTTCCCCGGTCTCAAACCAACAATTCACCGCTTGAGCCAATCGTGGCTGAGCATTTATTAGCGCGGCGGCAAGGAAAGAGGCCGATCTGGTAATTTTAGGCAGATCGACAAGGTCCAAGTATTGCGCCGATCACAGCCACCCTCCACAGACCAGACATCCACCTTGCGCCCTCGACCTTTGTATAATTACACATACACGCGGCTTGCCCTGAGTGTGATACCCTGGGTACCCAGGGAGAACCACCGGAACTAAAATATACCTGGTATTTTCTTTGTGAATCAAAGACCTCCTATTTTCACGAGACTGCAGTTTTCCCTTTACATTGGAGCCTACCACTCACAGCAGATTCGGTATCCCCTCGGCACCACTCCTATCCCCTTCATCCAAATACCCAGCTACCACTCCCTTCGGATCCCAAACCCTCCGTATCTCCATCAACCTCCTCCCCTGCTCCTCGCCCCAAAACCGTGTATTCCTGACCTGGAAATCCGCATCGCCGAGGTACGAGCCCTCCAAGTGCGGCGCGACCTCCTCAAAGATCTGCCTCACCCAGCCCTGGCACCTCTCGTCGTCCTTTTCGTCGCCCCACACAGAGTACGTCGCAAAGTAGTGATCGCTCTGCATGCTCAGCGCCATGTCGGGCATGCGGCCGTCGGCGACGGTGAACCGCGAGGCCGGGTTCATGGCGTACCACAGCGTGAAGGACTGGCGGGAGGGCAGGTCGGTGAAGGCGCGCTCGAGGACGGAGACGACGTCGGCGTCGTTGCGCACGTACCCGTTGTCGACGGCGTAGCGGTGGCCGTTGGGGTTGGCCGCGTGCTGGTCGTCGTATTCTTGCGGCAGGGAGGTCGGTTTGCAGAGCCAGGAGACGATGTGCCCTGGGGGTGCGGTATTGTGCGCGGGCTGGAGGGCCGCGAGGGCCGAGGGTTCGTCGTGCTTCATGGTCACGAGCAGGATGAGGATCACGCTGTCGGCGTGGTCGGGGATGTGGTTGCCGACGCAGACGATCTCGGTGTCGGAGTCGAAGGTGGGGGAGATCTAGACGACAGAAAAGTCAGTGGTGGCAGGAGGTGAGGGAAGGGAGCAGAGGGAGCCTTACGTCCAGGATCCACTGGAAGGCTCGCCGGTAGTCCTTCTTGTCGTAAATGTATGCCGAAGACCGCATGGAAGTGAACTTGGGGAGGGTCTGGATGTAGAAGCGGGTGACGATGGCCGGGAAACCGGGTCCGGCTCCCCGAGCAGCCCAGTACAGGTCGCTGTTTTCCTTTTCGTCGCAGTGCAGCGTCTCGCCGCTGGCCGTGACCACGTCGACGGCGAGCACTCGCTGACAGGAGAAGCCCCAGTTCTGAATACATGGATTACGCTTAGTTCAAGTCCCTTCTTCAGCGTGTGGCAGGCACTCTCACCTTGCAGTTCCAGCCCATCCCTCCCTGGAGGAGGAAGCCTCCGAGAGCCACATCCGGGCAGTGTCCGCCAGGGAACATGCGGCCATGGGGATCGAGCAGCCTGTTCACCATCCGCCCGGTCATGCTCGGAGAGGCCTGCAGGATGCCCGTTTCATTGTCGAGGTGAAAGTGGAAGAACTTGCCCAGGTCGATCAGGATGGCATCGTCTCGCACGCTCCAGGCCGCCCAGCTGTGGCCGCCAGACCGCACCGACACGCGGCACCCGAGCTTGTTGGCAAGACGGACGGCCTCGACAATGTGGCCCTCGTTGGTGGCCTCGACTACGGCACGGGGATACCGCGCCGGCCTCCGATAGTTGAAGACGCGGCCCACGCGGGCACGCTCGTAGACGATGCTGTCCTTCCAGATGATGGGGAAGGACGGCGGTAGCTCCGGCTTGGAGAGGACACACTGGTCGGAGGCGCCCGACATGATGGCCAGAAGAGAAGCGAGGCAGGGAATCGGTAGTTAGAAGGACGAGGGGCGTGAGCGAATCAGAGGCTCAGTGCGTTGGCTGGGTCACTTGGGTCAAGTCTGGTCGAGTCGCTTCGGCGCACTTTAAGCATTCCCCGAGCCAAGTGTACGTACACGCCTTAACCCTGTTTCCCCGGACTGCCCCAGATTGCCCAAAATGAATTCCGGAGAAAAAGATCCTTCTGTTGGACCCCGTGGGGTAGAGCGGTAGGCCCGCGTCTCGGCGAGTTCATTCGGTACATGTTGGCGGTGTTTTACGTGTTAGTGCGGAATGTGGGACTGTTGTTGTTCGCTCTT
>OUNM010468120.1_pt1 | contig 28139 bp, 20 predicted proteins | sample 1769961 | NCBI WGS metagenome assembly OUNM01 (sample SAMEA3914820, study PRJEB12502) | metagenome | biome: forest; material: soil | place: USA | collected 2012-03-12 | depth 0.3 m | reverse complement strand
CACCACGCGGGCCATCTCGAGCACCTTGTTCGAGTAGCCCCACTCGTTGTCGTACCAGGCCACGACCTTGACGAAGGTCTTGTCCAGCGCGATGCCGGCCTCTGCGTCGAACACCGACGTCATCGACTCGCCGCGGAAATCGGTGGAGACCACCTTGTCCTCCGTGTAGCCCAGCACGCCCTTCATGGCGCCCTGCGACGCGGCCTTCATGGCGTTGCAGATGTCCTCGTAAGAGGCTTCCTTGTTCAGCTCGACGGTGAGGTCGATGACCGACACGTCGGACGTGGGCACGCGGAACGACATGCCCGTGAGCTTCTTGTTCAGCTCGGGGATGACCACGCCCACGGCCTTCGCGGCGCCGGTGGAGGACGGGATGATGTTCTCGAGGATGCCGCGGCCGCCGCGCCAGTCCTTGTTGGACGGGCCGTCCACGGTCTTCTGCGTGGCGGTGGTGGCGTGCACGGTGGTCATCAGGCCGCGCTTGATGCCGAACGTGTCGTTCAGCACCTTGGCCACGGGGGCCAGGCAGTTCGTCGTGCACGAGGCGTTCGAGATGATGGCCTGGCCGGCGTAGGTCTGGTCGTTGACGCCGAAGACGAACATCGGCGTGTCGTCCTTCGACGGCGCCGACAGGATGACCTTCTTCGCGCCCGCGGCCAGGTGCTTCTCGGCGGTTTCCTTGGTGAGGAACAGGCCCGTGGACTCGACCACGATGTCCGCGCCCACCTCGCCCCACTTCAGCTCCGCCGGGTCCTTCACCGCGGTCAGGCGGATGCGCTTGCCGTTGACGATCAGCGTGCTGCCGTCGACCTTCACGTCGCCCTTGAAGCGGCCGTGCACCGAGTCGTAGGTGAGCATGTAGGCCAGGTAGTCCGGCTCCAGCAGGTCGTTGATCGCGACGACTTCGATGTCGCTGAAGTTCTGGATCGCGGCACGGAACACCATGCGCCCGATGCGGCCGAAGCCGTTGATGCCGATCTTGATGGTCATTCGAAATTCTCCTGGAAGTAACCAGTTGCTGGAGCGTTGAGGATCAGAACTTCACGACGGTGCACGGTACCGATAACTTGAAGGACTTGGCGATGAGCACCGGGGCCACGGCCGCGGGTACGTCGAAGTTGACCTTCTTCAACCATGCAATGAGGGGCGCGCGCGCTGCGTCATGGTCGTCCATCTCGAGCACGCCGTTCGGCAGGTGCGGGGCATACATCGTCATCCGGAGATTGAACGGGCAACTCATGCCGCGCGTGTCGATGTCGAGGCCATCCGTCTGCGTGGCGGGTATCTGCTCGAGGAAATCGCGGAATGGCAGGTCGCGCATCTTGACCTCCCGACCCTCGATGACGAAATTGAAATTGGTGACGAAGCTGACGGGGCTCGCACCCTTGGGCAGGCAGGGCATGCGCTGCCGGCGAGCATAGGCGATCGATTCCTCGCCGAATTCCGGATCGCCACCGTCGTAGATCAGTTTCACCTCGGGCTCGTCCTCGGCGTTCCTGAACGTGGAACTCACCAGCGCCGTGCCCTGGCGGAGATGTCGCTGGGCATCGCTGGGATACAGGGGCTTCATCCACGGCTTGGAAAGGCAAGCCGTCGCCTTCGGTTCGGCATCCGGCGATCCGTCCGGGTTCGCCGCGCCCACGGTCTGCACATAGCGACCGTTCTGCAGGAATTCGAAATCGCGCTGGACCACCGTCGGCGCCGCGCCCGGGACCTGGCAGGGCCGGCGCCAGTTCTCGAGGTGGGCGCGAACGATGCGTTCGAAGATCGGTCCCGCCGTGTTTCGCTGCACGGTCACAGCGGGAGGCTGGTCCGGCGCCGTGAAGACGACGCTGACGACGACGTTGCCGCCCTCGCCCTTCAGCCAGAGATCCTCCGGGGTGGTCAGCGGCGGCAGGTCCTGGGGACCCGGCCTGAGGCATTCATCAGCGGCCGCGCGTGCGTTGGCAGCCAGGGCCGCAACGCACAACAGGACGGTGCCGAAGAACTGTCTCATGCTCCGGTTCGCCCCTTCAGCGCCCCAGCACCCGCCGCACCACCGCCACCACGTTCTCCGTGGTGAACCCGAAGTGCTTGAACAGGTCCGGCGCCGGCGCCGATTCGCCGAAGCGGTCCAGGCCGATGACGGCGTCGCAGCCGTACTTCCACCAGCCATCCGTCACGCCGGCCTCGATGGCCACGCGCGGCAGCTTGCGCGGGATGACCTGGTTCTTGTACGACGCGGGCTGGCGGTCGAACACGGTGGTGGACGGGATGGAGACGACGCGCGCGGCGATCTTCATCTGCGCCAGCGCCACCTGGGCCTGCAGCGCCAGGTGCACCTCGGAGCCGGTGGCGATCAGCACCACCTGCGCCTGCTTCTTCAGGCCCACCTCCGACGGCTCGGCCAGCACGTAGCCGCCCTGCGTGATGACGTCGGCGTCCGTCTTGGGCAGGTAGGGCAGGTTCTGGCGCGACAGCAGCAGCGCGCTGGGGCGGTCCTTGTTGATCAACGACATGGTCCACGCCACGGCCGTCTCCGCCGTGTCGGCCGGGCGCCAGACGTCCAGGCCGGGGATCAGGCGCAGGCTGGCGGCGTGCTCCACCGACTGGTGGGTGGGGCCGTCCTCGCCCAGGCCGATCGAGTCGTGCGTGAACACGTGCACCACGCGGCGCTTCATCAGCGCGGCCATGCGGATCGCGTTGCGGCTGTAGTCGGAGAACGTGAGGAACGTGCCGCCGTACGGGATGTAGCCGCCGTGCAGCGCGATGCCGTTCATGATGGCGGCCATGCCGAACTCGCGCACGCCGTAGTTGATGTGGCGGCCGATGTGGCCGGCGTCGTTGCGCAGCACGCGGCCGTCGGCGCCGATGCGCAGCGACGGCGTGGACTTGGTCTGGGTCAGGTTGGAGCCGGTGAGGTCGGCCGAGCCGCCCAGCAGCTCGGGCAGCGCGGCGGTGAAGGCCTCCAGCGCGATCTGGCTGGCCTTGCGGCTGGCCACGGTGGCGGCCGCGTCGTGCACGTCGCCCACCAGCTGCGTGGCCATCTCGGCGAAGCCGGCCGGCAGATCGCCCGCCACGCGACGCTTGAACTCGGCGGCCAGCTCGGGATGCGCGGCCTGGTAGGCGCTGAAGCCTTCCGCCCACGCGGCTTCCGCGCGCCCGCCCGCCTCGCGCGCGTTCCACGCGTCGTACACGTCCGCGGGCACGTGGAAGGGCTCGTGCGACCACGACAGCGCGGCGCGGGTGAGGGCGATCTCCTCCACGCCCAGCGCCTCGCCGTGCGCCTTGGCGGTGCCGCCGCGGTTGGGCGAGCCCTTGCCGATGGTGGTCTTGGCGATGACGATGACGGGCTTGTCGGTGCTCTGGCGTGCCTGCTTGAGCGCACGGTCCACGGCGTCGACGTCGTGGCCGTCCACCGGGCCGATCACGTCCCAGCCATAGGCCTTGAAGCGGCCGGGCACGTCATCCACGTACCAGGGCGCCACGGCGCCGTCGATGGAGATGCCGTTGTCGTCGTACACCGCCACCAGCTTGTTCAGCTTCCACGCGCCAGCCAGCGCGCAGGCCTCGTGGCTGATGCCTTCCATCAGGCAGCCGTCGCCCATGAACACATAGGTGCGGTGGTCCACGACGGCATGGCCCTCGCGGTTGAATTCCTCCGCCAGCAGCTTCTCGGCCAGCGCCATGCCCACCGCGTTGGTGATGCCCTGGCCCAGCGGGCCGGTGGTGGTCTCGACGCCCGCGGTCACGTCCACCTCGGGGTGGCCCGGCGTGCGGCTGTGCAGCTGGCGGAAGGCCTGGAGCTGCTCGATGGGCAGGTCGTAGCCCGTGAGGTGCAGCAGCGCGTACAGCAACATGGAGCCGTGGCCGTTGGACAGCACGAAGCGGTCGCGGTCGGGCCACAGCGGGTTGGCGGGGTTGTGCTTCAGGTGCCGGCCCCACAGCGCCACCGAGATGTCGGCCATGCCCATGGGAGCGCCGGGATGGCCCGAATTGGCCTGCTGCACGGCGTCCATGGACAACGCGCGGATGGCGTGCGCCATCAGGATCGGATCACGGGTGGGGTTCTGGTCGGGCATGGGCTGGAGGGGGAGTGGACCGGGGGCAACCGATGATTTTAAGCGACCGCCGGGTTTCCCCTGAGGATCGATCACTACACTCGGGCGTGATGAACGCCCTGATCCTCTCCGCCGGCCGCGGCGTGCGCCTGCGGCCCCACACCGACACGTGTCCCAAACCGCTGCTCGAGGTGAACGGCAAGCGGCTGATCGAGTGGCACCTGGAAGCGCTGGCCCGCGCGGGCGTGCGCGAGGTCGTGATCAACACCGCCTGGCTGGAGGAGCAGTTCCCCGCCGTGCTGGGCGACGGCTCGCGCTGGGGCCTGCGCATCACCTACTCGATGGAGGGCCGCGACCACGGCGGCGCGCTGGAGACGGCCGGCGGTATCGCCACCGCGCTGCCGCTGCTGGGGGAGGCGTTCTGGGTGGTCTCGGGCGACATCCACATGCCGGGCTTCGCGTTCGATGACAGCGCCGCGCGGCGGTTCGCCGACGACGCCCGCCCGGACCGGCCCCTGGGCCACCTGTGGATGGTGGAGGACGCGCACTATCCCCAGGGTGACTTCGGCATCGCGGCGGACGGCCGCCTGTCGTACGACGCCGCACCGCGCATGACCTACGCCAACGTGGCGCTGTTCCGCGCGGCGATGTTCGACGGCATCGCGCCCGGCACCCGCCTCGCATTGCGGCCCGTGTTCGACCGCTGCATCGCGCAGGGGTTGCTCACCGGCGAGCCCTGGCGCGGCCCGTGGGCCAACGTGGGCACCGTGGAGGAGTGGCGCGCCCTGGATACCCATTAGGGTATGGCCATACCCCTTGGGGTTTGTCCGCATGGACCGAGGGTATGTCCTTGACAGGCGTCAGTTGCAAGGCCGTGTAAGTCCTGATGGGGATGGCGTGGAGCAGCACTAGCATCGGCTCCACGCGATGGAGTTGGGCCTCGTGGCGGGCATCCTCAAGCCCGCGCCAATGCGAGCGCGTGTCGCGTGTGCAGTACCGCAGTCCTGTCTGTCCTGCAGTCCCGTCCGGCCGGCAGATCCCGGCTTCCACACCCTGACGATTCCACAAAGGAACACCCCATGCGACAAGCACTCCTCCGCATCGCCGCCGCCAGCGCGCTGTGCGTCGCCTCCTTCGCCGCCACCGCCTCCGGCATCAACACCGAAGGCCAGGTGATGCGCCCCACCGGCAAGGGCTTCGCCGTCGTCGACATGCGTCCCCAGATGCAGATGGACGCGAACGCCGTCCGCGACGCCAAGACCGCGGCGCAGATCCAGTACCACGGTGGCGCCATCATGAACTCCACCAGCGGCCTGAACGTCTACGTCATCTGGTACGGCAACTGGTCCGGCAACTCCGGCACGACGCTCGTGCCCGCGTTCCTGAACAGCCTGGGCGGTTCCGCCTACTGGAACATCAACACCACGTACTACGACTCGGCCAGCAAGTACATCAAGAACATCGTCAACTACAAGGGCTCCACCACCGACAGCTACTCGCAGGGCACCACGCTCTCCGACGCCAAGGTGTTCTCCGTGGTGAAGTCGGCCATCAGCTCGGGCCGCCTGCCCAAGGACGCCAACGCGGTGTACATGGTGCTCACCTCCAAGGACGTCAACGAGTCGTCGGGCTTCTGCTCCAACTACTGCGGCTGGCACACCAGCGGCACGTACTCGTCGTCCGACATCAAGTACGCGTTCGTCGGCGACGCCGCCCGCTGCCTGACCTCCTGCGCCGCGCAGAGCACCAGCCCCAACGGCAACCCGGGCGTGGACGGCATGATGTCCGTCGTCGCCCACGAGCTGGAAGAGGCCGCCACCGATCCGGACATCGATGCCTGGTACTTCGCGTCCGGCAACGAGAATGCCGACCAGTGCGCGTGGACGTTCGGCACCGAGTACACCACCTCCAACGGCGCCAAGGCCAACATGAACCTGGGCGGCCGCGACTGGCTGATCCAGCAGAACTGGATCCGGGCCTCGTCCGGCAAGTGCGCGCTGCACCTGTGATGCCCCCCGGGGTCAGGCTGCCAGCCTGACCCCGCCTGATAACGACGCGGCGCGGGCCGTCCCTGGACGACCATCCCGCAAGCGCTTCGACGCCCCGCCGGCCCGCCGGCGGGGCGTTTTTCATGGACTCCGGGATGCACCGGAGAGGGAGAACGCGACCAAGGGGGACCCGCTCCCATTGGTTAGGGGGGTGCCGGGTTTCTACCGACCGTCCAGCCAAGGCCCGTGCGTTCTCCTAGCGTTCCCACCACCCGCGAGGCATCTCCGCCAACCGGGCACTCACCTCCAGGAGAGAGAGCACATGTCGAGCACCTTCAAGAAGTTTGCCGTTGCCACCCTCGCGCTCGCCAGCGTCGCGGCCTTTGCCGCCGACGTGGCGCCCACGGGCAAGGGCGGCAAGACCTATGACACGCACGTGGTCCGTGGCTCCCAAGCCGTGTCCCCGATCCTCTACCACGGCGGCCCGATCCTGAACAAGGCCGCGGGCGTCAACGTCTACATCATCTGGTACGGCAACTGGTCGGGCAACACGGCCACCACCATCGTTCCCGAATTCCTGAGCCACCTCGGCGGCAGCCCGTACTGGCACATCAACACGACGTACCACGACGGCTCCAATGTCTTCATCAACGACATCGTGACGCTGAAGGGCCAGACCACCGACAACTACTCGCACGGCAGCGCGCTGAGCGATTCGGCCATCGCCGACATCGTCAAGACCGCCGTCACGGGCAAGAAGCTGCCGGCTGACCAGAACGCCCTGTACTTCGTGCTGACGTCCAAGGACGTGAACGAGACCTCCGGCTTCTGCACGGCCTACTGCGGCTGGCACAACCATGCCTCCTACAAGGGCGGCGACTACAAGTACTCGTTCGTCGGTGACGCTTCGCGCTGCATCACCGCCTGCGCCATCCAGTCGAACGGCCCCAACGGCAACGGCGGCGCCGACGGCATGCTGAGCGTCATCGCCCACGAGCTGGAAGAAACGGCGACGGACGAAGACCTGAACGCCTGGTACTTCGCCAACGGCCAGGAAAACGCCGACGCTTGCGCGTGGACGTTCGGCACCGAGTACGTGGCGCCCAACGGCACCAAGGCCAACATGAACATCAACGGCCACGACTACCTGATCCAGCAGAACTGGATCGCGCCGGCCGTCGGTTGCGGCCTGCACGTCTGAACGCCTGAGTCCTGACGTTCCCTGAGCGGGCGACCGGGTCACACCGGTCGCCCGTTTTTCATGGGGAAGCCACGGCAGGGGTCCGGTCCGGCGCCTTGATCCCTGCGGGGACCAGGGGCAAGGCCGGACCCCTTCGCGCGCCGGGGGCGCTTTGGTCCGGGCGCCCCCCGAATCGGCCCTTCCCGCAAGCGGGGGAGGCCCCCCGCCCTAGGGAGTGCGACCCCCGGTGCGATCGGGTCTATTGGCGGTCCTTGTCCAACCCCCACGAAGGGACCTCCACATGACCCGCACCCTGACGCTCCTGGCCGCCTCCCTCGCGCTTGCCGGCACCTCGGCCTTCGCCGACACCGCGCCCAGCGGCAAGGGTGGCCGGACCTACGACGTGCACGTCGTCAACGGCTCCGCGGCCGCCGGGCAGATCCAGTACCACGGCGGCCCGGTGATGAACAACGCCGCCGGCATCAACGTCTACGTGATCTGGTACGGCAACTGGTCGGGCAACACCGCCACGACGATCGTGCCGGAGTTCCTGAGCCACGAGGGCGGCAGCCCGTACTACCACATCAACACGACGTACCACGACGGCGCCAACGTCTTCGTCAACGACATCGTGACGCTGAAGGGCCAGACCACCGACAACTACTCGCAGGGCACGTCGCTGACCGACGCGAAGGTGAAGAAGGTGGTGACCCAGGCCATCACCAGCGGCGCGTTCCCGAAGGACACCAACGCGCTGTACTTCGTGCTGACCTCCAAGGACGTGAACGAGTCGTCCGGCTTCTGCACGCAGTACTGCGGCTGGCACACCCACGGCACCATCTCCACGTCGGACATCAAGTGGTCGTTCGTGGGTGACGCCGCGCGCTGCATCACGTCCTGCGCTGCGCAGTCCACCGGCCCGAACGGCAACGCCGGCGCGGACGGCATGCTCAGCGTCATCGCCCACGAGCTGGAGGAAACGGTGACGGACCCGGACCTGAACGCGTGGTACTTCGCCAGCGGCAACGAGAACGCCGACCAGTGCGCGTGGACGTTCGGCACCGAGTACACGGCGCCGAACGGGGCCAAGGCCAACATGAACATCAACGGCCACGACTACCTGATCCAGCAGAACTGGATCCAGCAGGCGAAGGGCAAGTGCGCCCTGCACCTGTGACGAGACCGGGGGGCAGGTCCTGCCCCCCGCCCGCCGCTACTTCGCCAGCGGCAACGTGATCTCGTCGATCCGCGCCAGCACCTCCGGCGTGAGCTTCTCGACGATCGCCGCCGCCTTCAGGTTGTCGTGCAGCTGCGCGACGCTGGAGGCGCCGGTGATGACGCTGCTGACGCGCGGGTTGCGCGCCACCCAGGCGATGGCCAGCTGCGCCAGCGTGGCGCCCAGGTCCGCGGCGATGGGCTCCAGGCGCGCCACGGCCTCGTTGCGGCCCGCGTCGGTCAGCTGCTCGCGCAGGAACGCCATGTTGTCCAACGCGCCGCGGCTGCCCGTGGGCACGCCCTGGCGGTACTTGCCGGTGAGCAGGCCCGACGCCAGCGGGCTCCACGTGGTGAGGCCGAGGCCGATGTCCTCGTAGAGCCGGGCGTATTCCTTCTCCACGCGCTCGCGGTGGAACAGGTGGTACTGCGGCTGCTCCACCACCGGTTTGTGCAGGTGGTGGCGATCGGCGATGTCCCATGCCGCGCGGATGTCGGCGGCGCTCCACTCGCTGGTGCCCCAGTACAGCGCCTTGCCCTGACGGATCATGTCGCTCATCGCCCAGACGGTCTCCTCGATGGGCGTGTTGGGGTCGGGTCGGTGGCAGTACACCAGGTCGATGCAATCCAGCCCGAAGCGCTGCAGCGAGCCGTCGATGGCGTGCGACAGGTACTTGCGGTTGAGGGTGTCCCTGCGGTTGGGGGCGGCGCCTTCCCGGTCCAGGCCCCAGAAGAACTTGGTGGACACCACGTAGCGCCCGCGCGCCCAGCCGAGGCGACGCAGGGCCTCGCCCATGATCAGCTCGCTCTTGCCGCCCGCGTAGGCTTCGGCGTTGTCGAAGAAGTTGACCCCGGCGTCGAACGCGGCGGCCATCATCTCCACCGCGGCGTCGGCGTCCACCTGGTTGTGGTACGTCACCCAGGAGCCGAGCGACAGCTCGCTCACTTGCAGGCCGGCGCGGCCCAGTCGCTTGTATTTCATCCTGAGAGAATAACCGGATGCCCGACACCCCCGACGCCCTGCCCGCCAACGCCCCGCCCCGCCTCGCGGTGATCGGCGCCGGTCCCGTGGGCATGGCGCTGGCGCTGCTGGCGAGGGCCCGCTGCCCGGGCTGGCAGGTGCACGTGTTCGACGCGCGCCCGGCCACGCAGGACGTCTCCGGCGACCCGCGCACGCTGGCGCTGTCGCTGGGCAGCGTGCAGCTGCTGGAGCGGCTGGGCGTGTGGCGCCAGGGGTCCGCGGAGGCGATCCGCGAGGTGCACGTGTCGCAGACGCCGCCGTCGCTGGCGCTGCCGTTCCTGCCCGAGCCGGCGGTGTGGATCCGCGCCATCGACGAGGCCGTGCCGCAACTGGGCGCCGTGCTGGGCTACGGCGGGCTGCTGGCGCCGCTGCAGGCCCGCCTGCAGGCCGACGCGGCCATGCCGGGCTCCGCGCTGCAGCTGCGCTTCGGCACGCCGGTGGAGGGCCTGACGCACGACGAGGCGGGCGGCGCCGACGGGCATGGCCACCGCGCCGTGGTGCTGCACGGCGGCGGCCGGCGCGAGGCGTACGACCTGGCCGTCGTCGCCGAGGGCGGCGTGTTCGGGCAGCAGGCGCGCAAGCCGCTGCACCGGGACTACGGGCAGGTGGCCTGGGTCGGCACCGTCGAGCTGGAGGGCGCCACCCCGGGCCGGGCGATCGAGCGATTCACGCGCGACGGGCCCCTGGCCCTGCTGCCGCTGCCCGTGCCCGCCGCCCTGGCCGCCCGCGGCCGCAGCCTTGCCGCGCTGGTGTGGTGCGTGCCCGCGGACGACGACCCCGTGTCGACCCTGAGCGATGCGCAGCGGCTGGCCGTGCTGAACGACCGCCTGCCCGCCGAGGCCGGGCGCGTGGTGGCGATCGGCGCGCTCAAGTCGTTCCCGCTGGGGCTGAACGCCGAGACCCGGCTGGCCGACCGCCGCGTGGTGCGCATCGGCAACGCCGCGCAGACGCTGCACCCCGTGGCCGGCCAGGGCCTGAACCTGGGGCTGCGCGACGCCTACGCGCTGGTGGAGGCGCTGGCCGCATGCGGCCCGGCGCCCACGCCCGCGGCGCTGGACCGCGCGGTGGCGCGCGTGTCGTGGTCGCGCGCGCCCGACCGCTGGAGCATGATCGCCGCCACCGATTTCCTCGCGCGCACCTTCACCTGGCAGGTGCCCGGCCTGGCCACGGCGCGCGGCATGGGCATGCTGGCGCTGCAGGCGCTGGGGCCGGTGCGGTCCGCGCTGGCGCGGCACATGATGTTCGGGCGCCGCTAGGGCGACTTCTTCAAAGCCGCCGGTGCCGCAACGCCGGCAACTGCGTGCGCACCTCGTCGATCCGCTCGCGCGACGCCTGCGCGATAGCCACGCCCTCGCCCTGCCCGTCGTCCTCCAGGTGCACGCCGGCCAGCACCTCGCCCCACGGGTCGATCACCACGCTGTGGCCGAACGTGCGTCGGCCGTTCTCGTGCAGGCCGCCCTGCGCGGGCGCCACCACGTAGCACTGGTTCTCCACCGCGCGGGCGCGCAGCAGCATCAGCCAGTGCGCGAGGCCCGTGGTGTGGGTGAAGGCGGCCGGGACGAACAGCACGTCGCACGGCGGCATCATCATCGCGCGGTAGAGCTCGGGAAAGCGCAGGTCATAGCACACCGACAGGCCGGTGCGCAGGCCGCCGATGTCCACGGCCACGGGCGTGTCGCCCGCCTCCAGCACGCGCGCCTCGTCGTAGGACTCGCCCCGGCCGTTGTCGAACGCGAACAGGTGGATCTTGTCGTAGCGCGCCACGCGCCGGCCGTGCGGGTCGAACACGCAGCAGGCGTTGCGCACGCGGCCCGGGGCGGCCGCGCGGATGGGCAGCGTGCCGCCCACCAGCCACACGCCATGCGTCCGCGCCAGGTCGCCCAGGAAGCGCTGGAGCGGGCCGTCGCCATCGGCCTCGGCGATGGCCAGCTTGTCGTCGTCGCGGCGGCCCATCAGGCAGAAGTATTCGGGCAGCCCCACCACCTGCGCGCCGGCGGCGGCGGCTTCGGCCACGAGGCGGGCGGCGGCGGCGAGGTTGCGGTCCACGTCGGGCGTGGACACCATCTGGACGGCGGCGAGTCTCATGGCGCCATGGTGCCAGAAGCGGGACGCGCCAGGGCGGCGGACGCGGGGGCCGACGCGGGGGACGACACGGGGGACGACACGGGCGATGCCGGTGCCGACGCGGCCAGCGCGGCGGCCTCCACGGCATGTCCCGACAAGGTCTCCACCTTCGGGTCGGACCACGTGCCGGTGACGTGCAGCTCGCGCGTGCCCGCCTGCATCAGCGGCTTGCGCAGGAACATCTGCGCGAGGAACGTGCCCAGCCCGATCACGGGGTTGATGACGGCATACGCCAGCGACGCCGTGCCCGCGTTGATCTCCGGCACCACCACCACGTGCAGGTCCTGGGTCTCGTCGTGCAGGTTGGTGTGGCCCTCCATCAGGATGGCCGCGCTGACGCTGCGGATGCGCAGGTTGTTGGTGCGCGCCACCCCGCGCTCGATGGTGACGTCGCCGCCCACGTTGTCGAAGGCGAAGCCTTCCTGGAACAGGTCGCGGAAGTCCAGCGTCAGGCGGCGCGGCAGCGACTGCAGGCTCAGCAGGCCCAGCAGGCGGCCCGCGCCGGCGTCGGCCTTGAGGAACTGGCCCTGGTCCACCGCCAGCTGCAGCTGGCCGCCCAGCGTCGGGTAGTCGATGGCCAGCGGCGAGCCGGTCCACGCGACGCTGCCCGTGAGCTCGCCCTTGCCGCCCTTGACCACGCGCCCGAAGCCGAGCCGCTCCAGCAGCGCGCCCGAATCGTTGAGGGCCAGGCGGAAGTCGAGCGCCACGCGCCGCACCGTGCCGCCCGACCACACGCCGCTGCCCACGAACGTGGCTTCGGGCGACGTCACGGCCAGGCGGTTCAGGCGCCAGTCGCGCGCCGCGTCGGCCTGCGTGGCGGCCACCTCCAGCTTGCCGAGCCGCTTGGCGCCGATCTCGAAGCTGTCGACGACGATGTCCAGGGCCGGCACGGACGCCGTGGGCGCGTTGGCGCCGGGGGTGGCCGCGTCGGGCGCCGGCGGGTTGCCGGCGTCGCCCTCGGCCAGCGACAGGCGATCCAGCCGCGCGAACAGGTGCGCGCTGCGGGCGCCCGCGGCCGGGCGGTAGTCCACCACGCCGTGCGTCTGGTCGGACTCGATGGCGGCCCGCCAGCGCTCGCCGTCCGGGCTGGACGTGGGCGCTACCTGCAGCGACACGTTGGTGAGGTGCTTGCCACCGAGCAGCAGGTCCTGCGCCTTGAGGCTGATCGAGCGGGGCACGCCGTCGGTGCCGGCGCTGCTGATGGCGCTGCTGGTGCCGACTCCAGCGCCGGCGCCCGCGTCGGCCGGCGCGGCACCCGCACCCGGCGCGGCGGCCGGCGACGCGGCGCCTGCCTCCCAGCCCTTGGCGAGCGCCCACCACGCGTCCCCATTGACGGCTCCCAGCCGGATCTGCGCCACGCCGCCCGGCTGCGGCGCCGGCAGGGCCGCGCCCACCGCGTACGCGGCGCGCAGCACGCGGGTGCCCGCCGGCGCGATCTCGCGCTGCACCTCGGCCTGCGCCACGGTGCCCAGCTCGACATGCCACGTGTCGCGCGGCAACGCAGCACCGCGGCCCGCCGGGTCCGGTTGCAACGAGGTTTGCAACGAGGATTGCAACGAGGACTGCACGCGCAGCGGCCAGGACTCGGCCGCGGGTTTGTTGAGCGGCGCGGGCAGCGCGATGCCCATGCCGGCCAGCGACGACGTCAGCACCACCTCCGGCAGGCCGTGGCGCACGCCCACCTGGATGCGGTAGCCCGCCTGGCCGCTGAGGTGCGCGGCGGCGCGCGCCAGCGCGGGATCCTCCAGGCCGCGGCGCAGCCCGTCGGCGGTGGCCACGCCCTGGCCCGTGAAGCGCAGGCTGCCGTCGGGCTGCGTGCCGCCGTCGAAGCTGGCGTCCCCGCCCAGCAGCCGCGCCTGCGCGGAGGTGACCGTGACGCCCGCCTGCGTGATCGCGATGCGCGCGCGGGCGTTGCCGAAGGGCGGCAGGCCGGCCATCAACTTGACGTCGTTGCCGGGCAGCACCAGCGCGCCCTGCAGGGTCGTCCTGGACGCGTCGCGCAGCGGGATGGCCAGCGCCAGGTCCAGGTCGGCATTGCCGCTGCCGGTGGCCGACTTGAGCGCGCCGGACAGCCAGCCGCCCACCGGCGATTCATCCACGTAGCGCAGGTAGTCCTGCAGCGGGCCCTGCGTGCGGCCCTTCAGCGACAGCACCGCGTCGTCGTACAGCCCGCGGATGCCGCCCTGCACGTCGCGCAGCTCCACGTCGCGCACGCGGGCGCGAGCGTTGCGGATCTCCAGCGCGCCATGCTCGATCAGGATGTCGCCCTGCACCTCGCGGAACGGCGGCCAGGCGGAGGCCACCGGTGCGTCGGGCGCGTCGGCGGGGCGCTCGGCGGGCACGTAGTCGAGGCCCAGGTCCTGCACGTGGCCGGCGATGCGGAACTCGCCTTCGCGATGGCGGAAGGGGAAGTCGGCCAGGTCGCCCTGCACCCCGAACCGAACGGCCGACAGCGCGCCGCCGTGCAGCGCCTGGCGCAAGTACGTGCGGGTGGCGGGCGACAAGGCCATCGGCAGGTAGCGCGCGACGGACGACGCCTTGCCGCGCTGCAGGGTGCCGCGCAGGTCGATCAGGCCGGGAAAGCGCGCGCCGTGCAGCGCGGCGGGCGTGGCCGCGCTGCCGGCGGCGCCCACGATCGTCACGCGTGCACCGTCGCCGGTGTGCCAGTGCAGCTGCAGGTCGCCCTCGGCATCGGCGTTGGCGAAGTGCAGCGCGCGGATGTCGACGGCCAGGCGGGACGGCGCCGCGGCGTCGCGCCCCTGCTGGAGGTGCCAGTCCACCGTGCCGCCCAGCTTGTCGAAGGCCACCAGCGGCTGCTCGAAGATGCCGGGCAGCGCCACCGCGCCGCCGTCCAGCGACACGCTGGCGCGGCCGCCGGACTCGCTCGCCTGCAGCTGCATCGTCGCGTTGCGCAGGCCCGGGCGGCCCGGCGTGGCGGGCAGCGGCGCGGCGCCGGGCGCCAGCGACAGGTGCTCCAGCGTGGCGCTGGCGTCGTAGTGCCGCGGTGCGTCCAGCGGGCCGTCCCAGCGCGCGGCCAGGTGGCGCACCACGCCCTCCGGGCGCAGGTCGTCCAGCCAGCGGCGCGCCGGCGCGGGCAGCGGCAGCGCGCCGGCGAGGCGGGCCATCAGGGTGAGGTCCAGGCGATCGGCCGACAGCTGGCCGCCCGTGATGGCGCCGGCCGCCTGCCACGGCGCGGGCGTGGCCAGCGCATCGCGGGCCCGCCACGACACGTGCAGGTCGCCGGCCGGCCAGTCGACGCCATCGGCCGTGGCGAAGGCCAGGTGCTCGGCCCCCAGGCTGACCGACTGCGCGTCGCGTCGCGCGGTGAGCCGGCCCTGCGCGTGGGCGATGGCCAGCGGCTGCAGGTCGGGGCCCAGCCGCAGGTCCACGTCCTCCAGGCGCACGTCGATGACGGCGGCGCGCCAGGCGGCGTCCTGCACGTCCACCCAGGCGCGCAGCGCGCCGCGGCCGCCCTCCACCGCGAACGGCAGGTCCACGTGGTGGCGCAGCAGCGCCACGTCGCCGCGGGGCAGGTCCAGGTACATCGTGCCCGACCAGCGCCGCCAGTTGCCCGGGCCGGCGAACAGCGGCTGCGTGAAGCGGCCCCGCAGCGCCACGCGGTCGCCCCAGTCGGCGGGCGGCGTGGCGTCCACCCGCAGGTCGTGCGACCGCAGGCCGTTGCGCACCACGATGTCAACGTCGGACAGCTCCAGCGGGGGTGCGGCGCGCGCCTCGTCCACCCAGCGCAGCGCGCCGTGGCGCACCACCACCTCCTGCTGCCGGAAGAACCAGTCGCGCGCGCGGCCGTCGTCCAGGGACGCGGACGCCGCCATGTCCAGCCCGCCCACGTGCAGCCCGCCGTGCGCGTCGCGGCGCACCAGCAGCCGGGCGCCTTCCACGTAGAGCTGCGCGAAGCGCGGGTGCAGCGTGAGCACGGAGCGCGGCGTGATGGCGGCGGCCACGCGCGGCAGCCGAAGGGCCTCGCCGCCGTTGCGGTCGGACAGCACCACGTCGCGCAGCTCCAGCGCGGGGATCCAGCCGGAGGAATTCACGGTGATCCGGCCGATCTTCACCGGAACCCCTATCGCCGCGCTGGCATGGCGTTCCATCATCGGACGCCAGTTTTCGATGTGCGGCAGAATCGCCCACTGCAGCGTCAGCCAGGCCAGGAGCAGGCCGGCGAGGACGACGCCCCCCAGCGCGAGGGCTGTCTGCCATGCCAACTGGAGTATCCAAGCGGCCTGCCGTGGCAGCCGCGCACCGTGTCCCCACGGCAGCCGGCGCCCGCGCCGGACGACCGATCGTAGATATGCGCGCAGTTGCAAAGTCATTGATATGTACGGCCCGGGGCCGGCGCGGCCCGCGCGCATGCGCCCGCCTGCAGGGCGCGACACGGCCGCCCTGGCCCGTCCTGCGGCACCCAACGGGTCATCGTACCCCACGCCCTTTCACGCCCCATTGCCGGATGCGTCCGGCAGGTGAAGGCGTTCCGTCATGACGGTCACCGCCGATCACAGCCGCTTCGTGCAGCGGGTGCGCCGCCGCCACGCCAGCCTGCTGCCCCGCCTGCCGGCGGGGGTGCCCGACGCCGCGTCCATCGCGGCGCTGGTGGCCGGGCTGGAGGCCGACGGGATGCCCGTCCTGTCCGCGCTTCGCATCGCGCGGCAACTGGTGCTGGAACGCCTGGCGGTGCTGGATGTGGAGCAGGCCGGCACGCTGGCCGATGTCACGGCCGCCATGACGGCGCTGGCCGAGACCGCGCTGGAGCGCGCGCTGGCCCAGGCCCTGGAAGAAGCCGATGCCCGCCACGGGCCGCCGCTGGACGCACAGGGCCGTCGCATCGAGTTCTGGATCGTGGGCATGGGCAAGCTGGGCGCGCGCGAGCTCAACGTGTCGTCCGACATCGACCTGATCTACGTGTACGAGGAGGATGGGCAGACGTCGGGCCCGCGTCCCGTCACGGCCCACGAGTACTTCAGCCAGGTGGCGCGCCAGCTGTACACGCTGATCGGCGAGACCACCGACGACGGCTTCGTCTTCCGCGTCGACCTGGCCCTGCGCCCCAACGGCAACTCCGGCCCGCCCGTGGTGAGCCTTGCGATGCTGGAGGAATACTTCCTGGTGCAGGGCCGCGAGTGGGAACGCTTCGCGTGGCTGAAGAGCCGCGTCGTGGCGCCGCGCGCCGCCGTCACCAGCGGCCGCGCGCTCGCGTTGCGCGCGCTGGTCACCCCGTTCGTCTACCGCCGGTACCTGGATTACGGCGTGTTCGAGAGCCTGCGCCAGCTGCACCGCCGCATCCGCGAGGAAGCGCAGCGCCGCGCGGCCGGCCGCCCCGAGCGCGCGAACGACGTCAAGCTGTCGCGCGGCGGCATCCGCGAGATCGAGTTCATCGTGCAGCTGCTGCTGGTGGTGCGCGGCGGGCAGTTCCCCGAGATCCGCACGCGGTCCACGCTGAAGGCCCTGGACAAGCTGGCGTCGTCGGGCCTGATGAGCGTCGACACGGCCGGCCGCCTGCGCGATGCCTACGAATTCCTGCGCCGCGTGGAGCACCGCATCCAGTACCTGGACGACCAGCAGACCCACCTGCTGCCCACCGCCGATGGCGACCTGGCGTGGATCGCGGCCAGCCTCGACCTCGAATGCCGCCCCGACACCTGCGAGCTGCTGGACAAGCTGTGCGAGGTGCGCGAGTTCGTCTCCACCGAGTTCGACACCCTGCTGCACGACGGCCGCGCCCCCAGCGCCGCCGGGCCAGGCAACGCCGGCAGCTGCAAGCGCTGCACTGGCGGGGTGCCGCCGCAACTGGACAGCGAGGAATGGCTGGCGCGCCTGCCGCCCGAGCTGGCGGGCCGCGTGCGCAGCTTCGTGCAGGCGCCCCGCGTGGCCGCCCTGCGCGAGGAGACGCGGGCGCGCTTGGCCAAGCTGATCCAGCGCGCCGCCGACGACACCGCGGCCGGCCATTGCACGCCCGACGCCGCCACGCGGTTCGTCGACTGGGTGGAACCGCTGCTGCGCCGCGAGAGCTACCTGGCGCTGCTGGTGGAGCGTCCCGGCGTGCAGCGCCGCCTGCTGCGCCTGCTGGGCCTGGCCCGGTGGCCGATGCGCTACCTGATGCTGCACCCGGGCGTCATCGACGAGCTGGCCGACGTGCGCCTGATGCACGAACGCTTCGATCCCGCGGCGCTCACCTCGCAGCTGGAGGACCGGCACGAGGCCTGGCACCGCAGCGGCGAGGCCGACGAGGGCGCGCTGCTGGACACCCTGCGCCGCGCGCACCACGCCGAGATCTTCCGCACGCTGGTGCGCGACGTGGAAGGCCGCATCACCGTGGAGGCCGTGGCCGACGAGCTTTCCGCGCTGGCCGACGCCATCCTGGACTGCACGCTGCGCTGGGCGTGGGGCCACCTGCGCCAGCGCCACCGCGACGTGCCCGCGTTCGCCGTCATCGCCTACGGCAAGCTGGGCGGCAAGGAACTGGGCTACGGCAGCGACCTGGACGTCGTCTTCCTGTACGACGACGCGGGCGAGCCCGACCCCGACCGCGCCCAGGAGGTGTACACGGCCTTCGTGCGCAAGCTGGTGCCGTGGCTGACCCTGCGCACCGCGGCGGGCGAGCTGTTCGACATCGACACCGCGCTGCGCCCCAACGGCAACGCGGGCCTGCTGGTCACGTCCATCGACTCCTTCGAGCGCTACCAGCGCGGCCGCGGCAGCAATACCGCCTGGACGTGGGAACACCAGGCCATCACGCGGGCCCGCTTCTGCGCGGGCGACGCCACGCTGGGCCAGCGCTTCGAGGCCACGCGCCGCGACGTGATGAGCGCCGAGCGCGACGCCGACGCGCTGCGCAGCGAGATCGCCGCGATGCGCCAGAAGGTGCGCGCGGCCAACGTGCCGCGCGACGAGCGCGTGGACGTCAAGCACGGCGCGGGCGGCCTGATGGACATCGAGTTCGCGGTGCAGTGGCTGGTGCTGGCGCACTCGCGCACGCATCCCGAGCTGCAGGACAACGTGGGCAACATCGCGCTGCTGGCGCGGGCCGAGGCCGCGGGGCTGCTGCCCGCGGGCGTGGGCACGGCCGCCGCCGACGCCTACCGCGAACTGCGCCGTGCGCAGCACCGGGCCCGGCTGGACGAGCAGCCGACGCTGTTCGACCCGGCGCTGCTGGGGGCGGAGCGGGCCGCGGGGCGACGCCTGTGGGACGTGGTGTTCGGGGCGGGCGCCTGACCCCGGCTGCGGGCGTGCGCGGGTGGCTCGCGCTGGCCGCCGTGCTGGCGCTGCTGTCGCTGGGGGAGACGCTGGGTGCCCGCGCCGTGGCCGACCCGGCGGCGTGGACCGGCGCGCTGGACTGGCAGCCCGGCCGCGCGCTCGCCCAACCCTGGCGCGCGTGGACCGCCGCCGGCGTGCACTGGAGCACCGGCCACCTGCTGGGCAACCTGGCCGCGGTGGCGCTGGTGGGCGCGCTGGGTCATGCGGCGCGCGTGAGCGGTGCGGCGGCGCTGGCGTGGTGCGTCGCGTGGCCGCTCACGCACCTGCTGTTCGTGCCCGTGGCCGCGTTCGCGCCCGCGCGCTTCGCGGCGCACCTGCCGCACTACGGCGGGCTGTCGGGCGTGCTGCACGCGGGCGTGGTGGTGGTGGGACTGGCGCTGTGGCGCCGGGGTGCGGGCAGGGCGCCGGCGGACGCGCAGGCCGCGCGCCACGAGCGCCGCGAGCGGCTGGTGGGCCTGGCCCTGCTGGCCGGCACCGCGGCCAAGGTGCTGCTGGAGGCGCCTTGGGACCTGGCGCTGCGGCCCGATGGCCTGCTGGGCGTGGGCGTGGCGCCGATCGCGCACGCGACGGGCATGGTGGCCGGTGTCCTGGCGGGGATCCTGGTGCCAGGCATCACCCGTCACCTCCGACGGAGGTGACAGCGGATGCCTGGCAACGGCGTCTACTCCGCCTGCCGCGACGGCTCGATGGCCACCGTGTCCGCCTCCAGCTTGCGCTGTGCCAGCCGCGACGCGGCCAGGCGGTGCAGCACGGGGCGGCTGACCGCGCCCAGCACCGGCAGGGCGTAGATGTAGGGCAGCACCGGCCAGTCGTAGAGCATGTGGCCGGCGAACGCGCCCGCCATGCCCAGGATGACGGCCACGATGAACGCGATGTAGAACGGGCTGCGCACCAGCGTGGCGCGCGCCTCGGCCTCCACGGCGGCGCGGCGGGCGGGCTCCATGCGCTGCAGCGCCGGGCTGACCAGCCAGGACGGGATGGGGCGATTGCGGCGGGCCTCGCGATCGCGCGCCCGCGTGTGGCCGTGCTGGCGCGCGGCGCGCCGGGCCGCGCGCGTGCGCGCGTCGGCGACGATGACCTGGGCGGCGGCGGCCGCCTGTTCACGGGTGAGCGACGGCCGCACAGCCGGGCCGGAAGTGGAAGACATGAAACGGATTGTCTCGCCTCCCTGCACGGGTCCCGCCCGCGAACGGCTTCGTTTTCGCGACGGATTTCGCGCGTGCCGGTGGGATCGACCCGACGCCGAGTGCCGTCGCTAAACTGCGCCGACGACACCCAGACCCCTTCGTCCACGCCAGGAGCCACCATGTCCGCACCCGTGATCACCGCCGTCGGCTTTCCCGTCTCCAACTACTACAACAAGGTCAAGCTGATCCTGCTGGAGAAAGGCGTGCGCTTCGAGGAGGAACTGCTGCATCCGAAGGACTTCCCCGAGTCGGAGCGCCCCTTCTCGCCGCTGGGCAAGGTGCCGTACATCAAGACGCCGCACGGCGCGCTGTGCGAGAGCCAGGTGATCGCCGAATACCTGGAGGAGCTGTACCCGGAGCCGCGCCTGCTGCCCGCCGACCCCTGGCAACGCGCCAAGGTGCGCGAGCTGGCCACCTACGTCGACCTGCACCTGGAGCTGGTGGCGCGCCAGCTGTACGCGTCCGCCTGGTTCGGCGGCACGCTCACCGACGACGAGCGCGCCCGCATCCGGGCGCAACTTCAGAAGAACATCGCCGGGTTCCAGCGCCTGGCGCGCTTCGCGCCTTTTGTGGCGGGCGACACCTTCACGCTGGCCGACTGCGCGGCCTACGTCAGCCTGCCGCTGGTGGCGCTGGCCACGAAGGTGGCCCTGGGCGAGGACGTGCTGGCCACCGCGGGCGTCGACTGGAAGAGCTACGTCAAGCTGATCGAGCAGCGGCCGACGGCGCAGCGGGTGGCGGCGGACAAGAAGGCGGCGCTGGAAAACACTTGATCAGAAGGAGTCAGGTCTTGCCACTTGCCCCCGCGGGGGCAAGTGGCAAGACCTGACCCCTTCACTTCAAACCTTCTTGGGCCGGTGCAGCGCACACAGCTTGTTCCCATCCGGATCCCGCACATAGGCCAGGTACAGCGCCCCCATCGGCCCCGACCGCAGCCCCGGCGGATCCTCGATGGACGTGCCGCCGGCGGCCACGGCCGCGTCGTGGAACGCATGCACCTGCTCCGGCGAATCGCAGGCGAAGCCGATGGTGCCGCCGTTGGCCACGCTGGCGGCGTTGCCGTCGATGGGCTCCACCACGCAGAACGTGTTGCCGGCATGGCGGTAGAACAGCCGCGGGTGCCCCGAAGGCGACAGGTTGGCGATGGGCTCGCCCGCGCCGAGGACGCCCAGGACTGCGCCGTAGAAGCGCCGCGAGCGCTCCAGGTCGTTGGATCCGACCATGATGTGACTGAACATGCTGGTTCTCCGATGAGGGTGCAATGACATTGTGACGCCCGGTGGGCTACCATGGCCGGTTGCCCTCGCGACCCGCCATGCCCGCCAAGAAGTTGCCCCCCGAGACCCGGCCGAAGCCGGCCGAAGTCGCCACCCGCGCCTCCGTGCCCGCGGCCCCAGCCATGGCCGCAGCCGCGACCGTGGACCGCCCCTGCATCCGCGTGCGCGGCGCCCGCACGCACAACCTGAAGAACATCGACCTCGACATCCCCAAGCAGGCGCTGGTGGTGATCACGGGGTTGTCGGGTTCGGGCAAGTCCAGCCTGGCGTTCGACACGCTGTACGCGGAGGGCCAGCGGCGCTACGTGGAAAGCCTGTCGGCGTACGCGCGGCAGTTCCTGCAGCTGATGGACAAGCCCGACGTCGACGTGATCGAGGGCCTGGCCCCGGCCATCTCCATCGAGCAGAAGGCCACCAGCCACAACCCGCGCTCCACGGTGGGCACGGTCACCGAGATCCACGACTACCTGCGCCTGCTGTACGCCCGCGCCGGCACGCCCTACTGCCCCGACCACGACCTGCCGCTGGTGGCCACGCCGGTCGCGCAGATGGTGGACAACGTGCTGGCCCTGGAGCCCGACACGCGCCTGATGGTGCTGGCCCCGGTGGTGCGCGACCGCAAGGGCGAGTTCCTCGAGCTCTTCGCCGACATGCAGGCCCAGGGCTACGTGCGCTTCCGCGTCGACGGACAGGTGGTGGAGGCCACGGAGCTGCCCAAGCTGAAGAAGGCCGAGAAGCACGACATCGACGTGGTCATCGACCGCGTCAAGACCCGCCCCGACGCCCGCCAGCGCCTGGCCGAGAGCTTCGAGGCCGCGCTGCGCATCGCCGACGGCCGCGCGCTGGCGCTGGAGATGGACGGCGGGCACGAGCACCTGTTCTCGTCCAAGTTCGCGTGCCCGGTGTGCAGCTGGTCGCTGCCCGAGCTGGAGCCGCGGCTGTTCTCGTTCAACTCGCCGGTGGGCGCGTGCCCGTCGTGCGATGGCCTGGGCCAGGTCACCGCGTTCGATCCCGACCGCGTGGTGGCCTTCCCCACGCTCAGCCTGGCCGCCGGCGCGGTCAAGGGCTGGGATCGCCGCAACCCGTACACGTTCTCGATGCTGGAGAGCGTGGCCGCGCACTACGGCGTGGACCTGGACGTGGCGTGGGAGGACCTGCCCGCCGACGTGCGCGACGTGCTGCTGAACGGCTCGGGCGACGTCGAGATCGAGTTCTCGTACGCGTCCGAATCCAAGGCGGGCAAGGCGTCCGCCAAGCGCACCGAGGTCAAGCGCTGGCACGCCTTCGAAGGCATCCTGCCCAACTTCGAGCGCCGCTTCCGCGAGACCGATTCCGCCGCGGTGCGCGAGGACCTGGCGCGCTACATGGCCGCCCGCGCCTGCCCCGCCTGCCACGGCACGCGCCTGCGCCGCGAGGCCCGCCACGTGTTCCTGGTGGGCCAGCCGGATGCCGCCACGGGCGCGCCCGCCAGCCGCAAGCCCATCTACGAGATCGAGCACGCCACGCTGGCCGGTTGCCTGGCCTACTTCCGCGGCCTGCACCTGGAGGGCGCGCGCGCCGACATCGCCGACAAGGTGGTGCGCGAGATCGGCAACCGCCTCACCTTCCTGAACGACGTGGGCCTGAACTACCTCAGCCTGGACCGCAGCGCCGACACGCTGTCGGGCGGCGAGGCGCAGCGCATCCGGCTCGCCTCGCAGATCGGCTCCGGGCTCACCGGCGTGATGTACGTGCTGGACGAGCCCTCGATCGGCCTGCACCAGCGCGACAACGACCGCCTGATCGCCACCCTGCGCCACCTGCGCGACCTGGGCAACTCGGTGCTGGTGGTGGAGCACGACGAGGACATGATCCGCGCGGCCGACTGGTGCGTCGACATGGGCCCGGGCGCCGGCGTGCACGGCGGGCAGGTGGTGGCGCACGGCACGCCCGACGAGGTGGCGGCCAACCCCGACTCGCTCACCGGCAAGTACCTGGCGCACGCGCTGCGCATCGAGGTGCCGTCGGAGCGCCACGCCCCCGCGCCCGAGGACGAGGCCGGCGGCGACGACGAGGTGCCCACGCGCCTGGTGATCCGCGGCGCGCGCGGCAACAACCTGAAGGACGTCACCGTGGCCATCCCCGTGGGCCTGTTCACGTGCGTCACCGGCGTGTCGGGCTCGGGCAAGTCCACGCTGGTGAACGACACGCTCAACGCGGCCGTGGCACGCGAGCTGTACGGCAGCCACGCCGAGCCCGCGCCCCACGACGGCATCGACGGCCTGGCCGCGTTCGACAAGGTGATCGACGTCGACCAGAGCCCGATCGGGCGCACGCCGCGGTCCAACCCGGCCACCTACACGGGCCTGTTCACGCCCATCCGCGAGCTGTTCGCCGAGGTGCCCACGGCGCGCGAGCGCGGCTACGGGCCGGGCCGCTTCAGCTTCAACGTGGCCGGCGGCCGCTGCGAGAGCTGCCAGGGCGACGGCGTGCTGAAGGTGGAGATGCACTTCCTGCCCGACGTCTACGTGCCCTGCGACGTCTGCCACGGCAAGCGCTACAACCGCGAGACGCTGGAGGTGCTCTACAAGGGCAAGACCATCGCGCAGGTGCTGGCGCTCACCGTGGAGGAGGCCACCGCGTTCTTCAGCGCGGTGCCCAACATCGCGCGCAAGCTGCAGACGCTGCTGGACGTCGGCCTGGGCTACATCACGCTGGGCCAGAGCGCCACCACGCTGTCGGGCGGCGAGGCCCAGCGCGTGAAGCTGGCGCTGGAGCTGAGCAAGCGCGACACCGGCCGCACGCTGTATATCCTGGACGAGCCCACCACGGGCCTGCACTTCGCCGACATCCAGCTGCTGCTCACCGTGCTGCACCAGCTGCGCGACGCGGGCAACACCATCGTCGTGATCGAGCACAACCTGGACGTCATCAAGACCGCCGACTGGGTGCTCGACATGGGCCCCGAAGGCGGCGCCGGCGGCGGCACCTTGGTGTGCGAGGGCACGCCGGAGGACATCGCGGCGTGCGAGGGTAGCCACACGGGGCGGTACCTGGCGCGGGTGATGGCGGCCTGAAGATGGTGCCAGGCATTACCTCTTGCCTCTGCGAGGCAACAGGTAATGCCTGGCACCAGCGTTTCAGCGGCTCTGGATCAGCTTCCACCCATTGCCCGACGGATCCCGGAACCCCGCATCCACCGTGCCGTACCGCTCCTCGGGCGCCTGCGTGAACTCCACGCCCTTCGCCCGCAGCCGCTCGCACGTGCCGCGGCAGTCGTCCACCACCAGCACCATCGGCGCCATCGCGCCCTTGGCCACGGCGGCGTCCAGGGCCTGCGCGGTCGCCGGGTCGTGCATCGGCGGCCCGGGCCGGCACAGCCCCAGCTGGAAGAACGGCTGCTCGGGGTGCTGCACCGTCAGCCAGCGGTAGTCGCCGTTGCGCACGTCGGTGTGCACCTGGAAGCCGAGCTTGTCGACGTAGAACGCGAGGGCCTCGTCCTGGTCACGGACGTACAGCCCCATCACTTGAATGCCTTGGCTCACGGAGCCTCCTTGGAAGACGTTGTCGGAGCCTCGTTTGTACCGGCGGCCTCCTGGCGGCGCTTCTCCGAAACTGCGGTCTTCAGGTCGGGCCGCTCCGCGGCCGCCACCACGCACGCGGGCATGCACGCGAGCGCGCGCGCCTGGGCCTGCGCCAGGGCCTGCGCCCGCGCGCGCACGGCGCCGGGGCTCTCGCCGGTGATGTCGCGGAACGTGCGGCCGAAGGTGCCCAGGCTCTCCCAGCCCACCTGGAACGCGATGTCGGTGATCGACAAGTCGGTGTCGCGCAGCAGCGTGCTGGCGCGCTCGATGCGGCGCGTCAGCAGGTAGCGGTGCGGCGGCAGGCCGAAGGCCTGCTTGAACGAGCGCGCGAAGTGCGCGGCGGACACGTCGCTGACCGCGGCCAGCCGCTCCACCGGCCAGGCCTCGTGCGACGCGGCATCCATCCGGTCCTTGGCGCGCAGCAGGCGCCGCAGCAGCAGCGGGTCCTGCGGGGGCATCAGGCGGCGACGTGCGTCACGGCGGGCTGCGCCAGGCTAGCTCGCGATCGCCGGCGGTACGCTGGCCTCGCGCTCGCGCACCCACTGCGCGAAGGCCGCGTCGTCGATGCGCTGCGCACCCCCTTCGTCCACCGCCAGCAGCCCCGCGGCCTCCAGCCGGCCCAGCGCCTGCGCCACCGTGCCGGCGATCGCCGACGTGGCCAGGCCCAGCCTCTCGGCCAGGCGCGCGCGCACGGCCTCGTCGCGCGGCTCGCCGTGCCCCGTCGCCAGCAGCCGCAGCAGCTCCTGGTCCACGGGCAGCAGCGCGCTCCACTGGCCCAGGAACGTCGCGCGCTCGTCCACCAGCGCGCGCGCCTTGGCCAGCGCGCCGGCCGATCCGGCCTGCGGGTCGATCAGGTAATGCTCCAGGTAGCGGCGGAATCCCTCGGGCGTGGACCCCAGCGCCTTGAACGCACGCATCGCGCTGGGCAGCCCCAGCGGGTACTTGGTGATCTTGTTGACGCGCTGCACCAGCGCCTCGACGAAATCGCGCCCCAGCAGCTCGAACGGCTCCAGCGACGCCCAGTTGTAGAACGGCTCCGAGGGCACCGCGAACATCCGCCGCAGCGTGGCCTCGGAGCTGCCGGCGAAGACGACCTTCACCGCGTCCTTGCGGGTATCCAGCTCGGCGCGCAGCGCGTGCGACAGGTCGGCGTGCGCGGGATGCGCCAGCACCTGCGCCTCGTCCAGCAGCAGCATCAGCGGCTTGTCCTGCTGGTCCAGCTTCTGCATCACGGCGGCCAGCGCCCCCAGCGCCACGGCCGGCGACGCCGCCAGGTCCGCCTCCAGCGTGCCCTCCACGCCCGCCACCTTGGCCGACGCCTTCAGCTTGCTCACCGGGCGCTTGAGCTGCGCCATCAGCTTCTCGTAGCCGGTGTGCGGCTCCAGCGCCAGGGCCACGGCCTCGACGATGGCGTCGCCCGGATCGGCCCGGTTGGTCCACAGGTTGACGTAGGCCGCGACGTACCCCTCCGCCTGCGCCGCGGGCATCAGGTCCTTCTTCAGGAACTCCGTCTTGCCCATGCGCCGCCGCGCGAACAGCCCGCGCGCGGCGGTGAGCCCGAGCTCGAAGGTCTCCAGCACCTGCCGCGCGAGGCGGGGGCGGGCGTAGTGCCAGCGGTCGAAGTTGGACTTGGCGGCGGGCACGGCGCGATCAGCGGTCCGGCTTCAAGTAGGTATGCAGTTGGGTATTGCCGGCGTCGCCGAGGGCCCAGACCGTGTAGACGCGATTCTCGGAAAGCGTCACGGTGCCGGCGGCGGTCCAGATCACCGCGGTGTCGGCGTCGACCTCGATGGATGAGCCATCCGTGGCCGGCGTGACCACCGGCGTGGACGCCGTCCCGAACGTGACGCCGCCAATGATGGTGCTGCCATCGAGGGACAGGCTGAGCGGAGCGCCGACGCCGTTCACGCCGTTCACCAGCCGGATCTTGACGGGATTGTTCTCGTCGGTCGAGAGCGTGTTGTCGTCGGGAATCAGGAACACGCCCGGGTCGGCCGCAGTGCCGGTGATCATCAGGGTGTAATCCAGCCCCGGCGTGATGGTCGGGGTGGGCACGGCGATGGTCGTGCCGCCGATGGTGGCCACCAGCGTCAAAGTGCCGGAGGTGACCGTCTGGTAAGTCGTTCCGATGTTCGGCGAGGTGGGCGCGCTGGCGAGCGTGGTGCCATTCGCGACCGCGGTGACAGGCGCGCCCAGGGCAGCATCGGCCACCAGGCGCATGCGGGCGGAGGTGTTGACGAACGCGTTGACACTGCCCTGCTGCACGACCATGAGCCCGTTCAGCAGCACACCACCCGTCGTCGTCGTGAGCACCAGCGTGTTCACCTGGCCGTCGATGAAGGCGACCGACGGCACCGACAGCCGGACGTCCTGCTTGTTGCCCGTCGAGGTGGCACAGACGTTGTAGAGCTTGCCGGCACCCGTGGCAGCGGCCACCTCCACGAAGGCGTCCTGCAGCGTCGTGACCGCGCTGGCCACGGCCACGTCGTTGGGTTGGAGCGAACCGCATGCATTCGTCGTCAGGTAGACATCGACGCTGGCCACCTGGCTGCTGGCCGCGTTCAGCACGCGGAACTTGGCGTTGTCGCCCGTCGGGGCGGGCTCGTCGTCGGAGATGAATTGCTGGCTGGGCGCCGTGCCGCCGTTCTCGTAGACGATCAGCGAATAGTGCTTGTCAACCGAGAGGGTCTGGGTGGTGGAGACCGCGCTCGTGCCCGTGCCACCGCTGTGCACGTCGAGCAACTTGGTGCCCGTGTCCACCTTCGCATATGCGCTGGCCTGGTTGACCGGCACGCCACTCACGGCCAGGTCGCCGCCGGCGTACAGGTCCAGCGTGGCGAAGTCCGGGCTCGCGTTGACGAGGCGCACCTCGGCGACATCTCCACCCGTGCCGCAAGCCGGCAGCAAGGGGAGCACGAACGCCAGCACGGCGGCAGCGAAGGTCTTGCGAAGCATCTGGTCTCTCTCCTGGCAATCCGGTTCATGCGGGACGACGGAACCCCGTGTCGGGGCACCCACTGTGCCCGCCGCGCGATGCTCGCGCGCGTAGCAAGGGCGGCTGATTGCAAAGCTTGGCCGCGCCGCAGGATACGTCATTCCAGAAACGAAAAAGCCGACGCGGCGAGTGCGGCGTCGGCTTTCAGGCAAGCCGGCCCGGGGGCCGGCGGCCTGCGGCAGGATCAGCTCAGGTGGCTGTTGATCAGCTTGGTCATCTCGAACATCGAGACTTGCGCCTTCTTGAAGATTTCCTTCAGCTTGGCGTCGGCGTTGATCATCGT
>OUNM010510636.1_pt1 | contig 28149 bp, 23 predicted proteins | sample 1769961 | NCBI WGS metagenome assembly OUNM01 (sample SAMEA3914820, study PRJEB12502) | metagenome | biome: forest; material: soil | place: USA | collected 2012-03-12 | depth 0.3 m | reverse complement strand
GGTGCGCTTTCTGTCACGGAGACGGAAAGTCGGGATGGCGAATAGTGCTCGCGCAGTCGGGTCATACGCGCCTCCCACAGGTGGTAAATGGCGGCCGAAAAACCGTAAACCGCTACCAGCACCAGTGCGGCCACAATAAAGGTGAGCCCATGAAATTCGCCAAAAACACGGCTGACACCCGAGTAAATGGCTGGACTGCAATAATAGAACACCAATTCATGCCCGAGGTACATCGAATAAGAATAGATGCTCGTCCGATACACAAGGGTCTTAAACCCCGGCGGCAATTCCCCTATTTGGCTGCCCCAAGCCACAATTGGAACAATCGCAAGACTCACCGCCGAAAAGAAAACGACATTCGTGTAGATCCACGTAAGGCCCTTGCCGGCATGGCCTGGCTCGATCCAGTGATGACCGACCGCCAACCATTGAAGCCATATTAGTCCGAGAACAGCGAATCCTCCAAGGGCAGCCGGTGCGCTGGCTAATCGATCGAAAAGGCCGCGCCGATATCGGGAAGCGTAGGCCAGCAACACGCCGTAGGCGATGGCATCGAGTCGATAGATCACCACGTGGCGTACCCCGATATCCCACGTGTTCCCCTTCGTGCCGAATCGCAGCAGTGTGGGAATTACAATCAAAAGAAGCGCGGAAAAAAGCGCCGGCTTCCCCGGTCTTGTTGCTCGCAAAGAAAAAACCGCGAGAAGCAACGGCATAATGAGGTAGAGCCATTCCTCGACGCAGAGTGACCAAGCAATGCCAAAGGTGCCGTCAGACGAATCAATGAACAGGTTCTGAAGAAAGAACGCAGAAAGAAACCATGGTCTCCAGTTCCCACTCACCCAGGGCTGGTCGAAGAGCAGGAACAGGATGAAGAAAAGCAAGTAGTTCGGTAAGGTCCGAAACCACCTGCGCACCCAAAAGCTCGGGCAGTCACGAAAGCTGAAACCGAGATTGCCCTCGTGTAACTTAAACGCCTGCCGAAGTAGAATGCCGCCAATCAGGAATCCGCTCAAAACAAAGAACAGCTCGACTCCAATAACCCCGAGAAATTTGAGCGGGGCGGCGGCTGGAAACCTGTCATAGATAGGCCAATAGTGGCCCGCAAGGACGCAGAGAATCGCTGCACTCCTGACCAAATCGAGGCCAGGCACTCGTAGAGAGTTAAAATCGCTCATGTTATTCAGATCAAGACCCGTGGCCGTAATGCGCTTACGAGCAAGACAGGCGACCAGAGTCCTTTTGATGAGTCCTTCAGCCTATGCACAATTCGCTCTCCGCCAGGATTTGTCCCGGATGTTCCGGGCCATGTAATGCCGAAGAGACCGCATCGAGATAGCCGTGACCGAAGTGTTGGTCCGGCTCGAGATAGTTTCCCTCAGCCCACTCATTCCAAGATTTCACAAAGACAATCCGATCTTCGGCCGGCCGGTCCGAAACGGAAGCGAGGACGTCACGCAAGTGAGTAGAAAACAACGCGGGCGTCGATTGGTGAAGAACGATGCCTCTTGGACCCGCGCGAGGGGTATTATCCCAACCCGGAACCACGGAGGGATAGCAGCCTAGCTCAAGTGCCGCTTCCGATTTGAAAAAGAGCATGGCATCGCGGTAGTCGTACACGCCATCAGGCCAGCGAAAGACGCGTTGGAGAACCCGGCGAGACACCAGGCGTCCCACCGAGGCGGCGGTCCCAAAAAGGTGTTCCCTCTTCGCAGCACCCAATTCCGCGTTCCTCGAACGACGCAACCGTTCCTCCACGACATGCCAGAAGCGACGGCGCATCACCTTGAGTTCATTAGTCACTACCGCCCCGTCGTAACCGAAGTTTCGCCAGGTAAAATCGAGTTCGTGATCGAAGAGATGGGCGACGAAGTGAATCCCTTCGAGACCGTTGCGGCATGCGAGATCCTGCCACAATTCGATGAAGGCCTGAGTTTCCGGCAAAGCCTTCGGACGAAAAACGGTGAAGAGCGGCCGGTTCCTGACCCGAAGATAGCGTTGATCCTGAAAGGCCGGAAGCAAGGCATAGAAGTGACGCTCGTGATCAGCCCGTCCGGGATACGTTTGCTCGACGAGGGTACGCTTCTCTGCTCCGTACCAATGACTGCGCCACGAATCGTTTGCCCACGCGAGGCAAAATGGGAAATCCGGTTCACCCGACGAGACGACTTCGTTGAAAGGCCGCTCCAGGAGGCGGCGGCCCGCAAACCAGTAGTGCCAGTAACAGAAAGCTTCAACCCCGGCTTGCCTCGCAAGTTGAGCCTGGGCGGCCCGTACTTCCGGCACGCGCAAATCGTAAAATCCTAGGTCCGCAGGGAGGCGCGGTTGACGGTGGCCGTGAAATAGCGGCCGGGCCTTCGCGACATTGGTCCATTCCGTGAAGCCCCTCCCCCACCAGGCATCATTTTCAGGCGTGGGATGAAACTGCGGAAGATAAAATGCGATGAGACGTGCTCTCTTCATGCGGATATCGGCTGAGAAACGGCACAAAGCTTGCGGAGGCCTTGACGGGAATAGTTGCGCGCCCGATTTCGTTCCCGCAGATAACTTTCGTATATCGATAACTCTTCGACGTAACTCAACTCCCACGGCGAAATGCCCTCATCCTCCGGGCGACGTTTCAAAGAACACCACCTGCGCAGGCTCAGTTTGGTCGTGAGCCACCATTTCCTTAAGTGTACCAAGGGAACCGGTTCGTGGTACCAGTGGCGCAAATGGTAGGCACGAACTAATCCTCGTTGACGGGCAGCTTCAAGCCAACTCCGGTACCGGAGGCGTTCAGGATTTGGGTGGTGCTCGACCTCCACATCGAGGGCACCAACGATTCGGAATCCCGCCTTGCGAATCTGCCAGGAAAAGAGCGACTCTTCCCCGCCTCCAGTGATGCCGGGGCCAAGTTCCGGGTCGAAACCGCTGACTTGGTCGAAGACGCGCCGATGGATGGCAGTATTGGCTCCACAAATCTCCGAGGGATCATTGGCTGAGAGGTAGTCGGCGGTGGAAGCAAGCCAGGCCCGGTGCGTGCGGGTCATCCAAGGGCGGAGGAGATGCGGGGCCAGCTTCACGCCGCCCGCCACTGCGTCAGCGCTGCCGGAAACGATCGGCTCACACATTCGCCCAACCCAATCGCTTGGAAATCGAACGTCGTCGTCTGAAAAGAGCAGAATCTCCCCGCGGGCGTGGGTAAGGGCCAGATTGAGGGCCCGGGATTTTCCGGACGCCGGCTCAAAAAGATAGCGCACAGAGGAGAATAGATTGTCCGGCAAAACCCCAAGCAAGTGTTCGACTCCGGCGCGCGAACCGTTTTCGACGAGCAACAATTCGACCAGCCAATCCGCGTTGAGGCGGATGGTCGCGAGAGAATACAGAGTCTCTTCCAGAGCCTTTGGACGCCCCGAAGTGGCAATGATGATGCTTACGAATGGCATCGCAGCGATGAGTTTTGCGTTAGCTTCGTTACCGCAGCCAGTGCTTTGCCGGTTTCTCCACATATAACCAACTGAGCCAGCCAAACCCTACGCTCAGAGGTAGCACCGCGGCAAAACAGATCCATGGATTCATCGGAAGCGTTCCGGCTACAGCGTAGCTATAATAGAGCTGCTGCAGTGGGCCGCCGTAGAGATAGACTCCGTAGGAGATGTCATTTCGTGCACCAATTTGCTTTAGCCAGGCCGGCGAAGAATAAGCGGCGTAGAAAATCAAGTAAGTTCCAACAATGGGCAACGTAAAATAAAGCGAAGCAAACGGCGTTGCAAAGGGCAGACCGAGACAGATGAGTGCGAGCAAGGCGCTTTTCGGAACGTACTGACGGTAGAGATACAACAGGGTGCCGGCCCCGAAAAATGAAGCGAAACGCGCCCATCGCATCCAAGCCCCTGGAACATACTTCTCTTCATAGGCCGCCAGGCACATCGCAAAGGTGGTAAACAGGGCGACCAGCCAGCGCCGGCGAAGGACGCCAACCGAACCAGCCAAGGCTACAGCCATGTAGCAGCAAAACTCGATGCGGATGGTCCACATCGGCCCGTTGACGGTTTTCGGATACGGGTTGTTCGCGAACGACAAATGCCGCTCTAGTTCGAACGGGTCCAAAGTAAAGATGCCAACAAACCAGCTCTGTTTCGGAATCGACCGGAGATACTGAAGCCAGTTATCACCCGCCCCCAGGGCGGCAATCAAGGCTGAGACGATGAATGCAACGGCAAAGCCGGGCCAAATGCGGGAGACACGGGCGCGCAGGTAAGAATCGGCGCCTCGTCCGGAAAGCCAACTTCCGGCAATCAAAAACCCACTTATGGTGAAGAAACCGTTGACGGCGTTGCCAGCAGCATCGCCGATCGGAGCAAGGAGTTTTGACAGCGGCGGAGGGCCGAACTTACCGAAAGCCCAGCAGTGACTGAAGAGAACGGTGGTGGCAAAAAAGAGGCGCAGAAAATTGAGAGCGTTTGTCTGATCGCGCTCGAGCCATCCCGGAGAAGGCGCTCTCTTAGTCACGGCTACCGGTGCATCGGCCGTGGTTGTTTCGACTGTGGTTGTTTCAGCGACACTCATAGAGCGAAGCCAGTTTCAGTTGACGGAGCCCCAACATTCGATGTCGCCGGTCACTTGGCGTTAGTCGCAAGAGACTCGAAGAGCGCATCGTATTGCCGGACGAAAGTTGGAAGGTCAAACAAAGTCTCCACGCGCTTTCGCGCTGCCTGGCCCATGGCGGCCGCCTGGGCCGGGTCTTCGAGGATTTCCACCAAGGACTGGCCCAACTCCTCCCACGACCCCGGACTGACTAGGCGCCCGCTTCTGCGATCTTCGACTTCCTCGGGAATGCCACCCACACGAGAAGCGACGACGGGCACCTCGCAAGCCATCGCTTCGAGCACGGTGTAAGGCAAATTGTCCGCCAACGATGGAGCAACGAAGACATCCGCAGCCGAGTAATAGCGGGTCACCTGCTCCGGGCTTACATACCCGATTGGACGTATATTCGGAAGGTTGGGAATCATCCCACCGCCCACGGCCAGGACAATGAGATTTGGAAAACGCGGAATGACGATTTCGGCCAGAGCGCGGGCCAGAACATGCCCTCCCTTGCGTTCATCCATGGTCCAGCCGTTGTGGTGGGCAACGAAGGTCACCACACGAGCCTCGGCCGGTATGCCCAGCGCTGCTCTCGCGTTTGGATCCCGGCGGAAGAGTTTCAAATCGATCCCGTTGTGAATTCGCTCCACCCGAAAGCGGGCCAATTCCGTCCGCATGATCCGCTCCCGCATCCAATCGCTGACGCAAACGACCGTCGTCTTCTGAGGCAAGCGATTGTGAACCCGTCTCTTAACCAGGCGTTGACGGAAATACTTGTGGCGCACGTAAGTGTACCGTTTGAGTCGACCGACCATCGGACAGCGGAAGCAGGTTTGATATTCGCTGCAATTCCAACACTGGAGCATCGTACTGCCAATCGGTCGCGGATCGTGGGGGGTGAACACGGTAGGATAACGCGTCGCGACCTCGTTCAAAAATGAATACGGCAAATCCCCGTAAAAGGAGTGAAGATGAACCAGGTCCGGTCGAAAGTCCGCGAGCGAAGCGAAATGGTCCGCCTCGGTCTGATTTCGACCGTCAGACAGATAACAAACGGTATGTCGGTCCTGGAGCCCTCGTTGTAAATCGAGCGCGCAGCGCGTCGCACCCGCGGTCCATCGCTCATTGATTATAGCAATTCGCACAGCGTATTCGGGAAGTATTCGGGTCAGCGCCAGGCGTAAACCTCAGCGAGCACCTGATTCTCGGCAACTATCTCGAACGGGGATACAGACTCGGCACGACCCAGCCACGGCCCAAGCGCGGAGGTAAGAGTTACCTGCATGCCGGCGGCGCGCAAATCGTCCATCGACGACAAGAAACTATCGAGATCCTGCCTCTTAATATGATACTCCGCCACCAAAGCCTGAACCCGATTGATCGCTCCGCCTTTGCAAAGCCGCTCAATGACCGGGTATTCCGCTCCCTCGATGTCGAGCTTCAATAGATCGACCCGATCCGGCAAATGGGCCGCCAAATCAACAGAGCGCACTTGAATCGCGCCACCTGGGGCGACGGTCCCCTTGTCCCGGCCGAGATTGTCGAAGGCCACCGTTCCGTTTTCGATCCACACTGCGGCGTTGTGGACGTCAATCTCGGTAATGCCAGCCGAGGCCACATTTCGGGACAAGATCTTCGCCGTAGCCGGATCTGCCTCGTACACTGTTAGCTTGGCTTTTGGGTAGGTTTGCTTAAACCAAATGGCGGACAGGCCGATGTTGCCGCCACAGTCAACGATGACGGGTTCGGCTACCTGCGATCGAAATGCATAGTGCCGCTGGACGAATATCTCGGAAAACTGTCCCCGAAGGTCGCTCGCCGAAAGGTATTCCACACTTCCCCATGGGAACTGGAAGCTCGAGCCTGGCTCGGTATGCTCCGGGAGACCACAAATCCGGTAAAGCAGTTCTTCACTGCTTTTGTGCGGAAGGCCGAGAACCGAGCGGAGTTTCCACTTACAGGTAAGGAAACATTTTTGAACGAAATTCATACGCTTTTCGCCACGCCTCCTGCCTCGCAGAGCAGCGGAGAATCCAATAGGTTGATTTTAGTTCCAGGCCATGCGGGCGATCTCGGCGCATCCGCACTCCTATTTAACTCGATCTCAATGGCGCCATCGCTTTGCTGTTTTAACAGCACCCGCTCCTCCTCCGCGCGGAATGCATCCAATTTATCAAGTATGGCGTCGTCGCGCACCGGATCGAATTTTCGCGCAAAAAGGCTTTTCGAGTCGATCAGCGCATCGAAATATTCAGCGGTCAAAGTGGCCGGCGTGGACGGGTTGGGATTATCCCAATCAACAAAACGCAGACAATTATTCACCAGGTTCTTCCGAATGGAGTCCGACTCCGAGTTTAGGAGGATGGTTTGGAAAAACATCTCGTCCGGGAGCAGCGAATGCCGATGATAGAGGAGGAAATTCGGCCGGCGTTCAACAAATCGCAAAATCTCGCTCACTACAGGCATCGGCATCGACCACCATTGCCAGCCGCCGTACGGTACTAACCCTGCGGGAAAGCGCCGTTTTAAAAATACCGTGTTACAAAAACGAGTAATCCACCTTGAGGCGTTTACCCTGCTTCTTCGCCGGCGGTCGCCAAAATGGTATTCGTAGATACGATCCATGCCGCCTTCGGGCCAGACATCCGCCGGGAGAGGGAAAAACTCCAGGAAGATCTTGCCCTGGTTTCGTTCAAAAAAGAGATCGGCGTAGAAATTGCTCCGAATTGGATAGTCCTGGCCGCTGACCAGATGGATTACATCAAAAGAATCGCCGCAGTCCTCAATAGATTTCAGTCCATTGAGGGTTGCCTTGACGATTCCGCATTTTCCCCACCCACCATCCTCGGCCTTCAATAACTGCCAATGGTCCTGCCCGGCGAGTGCGTGCTTGTAAGCGCCCGCATCGCAGGATCGATCCAGATGAATGAAAAACCTCGAACTTCCATCCTCCAGGGCTCGAATGAGCCTGGCGAGTTGTCGAGGGGCCTTGTGAGCCAGGACTATATACGCCTTTTTCATGTCACGACGTTATAAGTCGATTTGAAATCCGTACCCGGAGCTGCTTTCGCTCAAGAAAACCGGTTGGTATGTTATACCTTGATGCGACGCTTGATGCCTTTCCGGATGGCGTTCGGAAGCAACGCGATGAGTTCACGCACGCAGAGATTCTCCGGAGCCAGTGTTTGAAGCTCGTTTTGAAGCTTTTGCATCTCCTGCCGAACAACATCCAATGTTTTCGGATGAACGACCGAGAGACGTGCGGCATCGGTTTGAGCGGCGTAGTCTTTGAGATCCGGGCGTGCGGACAGGATATCGGCACGGACGAATAACAATAGATTTTGCGCGTACCACCGCTCGACGTTTTCGTTCCGCCAAATTGCTCCCCTGATGAAGTCGAGCGTGGAAAATCCGTGATGGTGAAACCGTGCCCCCCAATAATCCGGCCATTGTTCGTTCACGTGATTTGTCCCTCCCTGGCCAGGTACGGCGGCCGAAAAAAGCACAACAGGCGCCAGCGAAACAAGGAAGGCCACAAAGCGATCTGCGGCGCTCTCGGGAAGATGTTCGGCCACCTCCAAAGAGACTGCGAGGTCAAACGACTGGTTCCAATCCGTCGGGGAACTGAGATCCATCGCATGAAAATCCTTCGAATCGATCTCCAATGTGTCTCGATTTACGTAATCGCCATCGAAGCCGACCACGGTCGGAACGCCATGCTCCTTGAAAACGCGCAACCACGCACATTCGCCGCAACCCACATCGACGACTGATTGGCAAGGGATGACGTCCAAAACGAGAGGAACGATTTCCTGGGCAGATTTCCGGGAACCGGGACGGATATCCTCGAAGAACCGACTGGTGTAAGGCGTTAGTTCCACTTTTAACCTAATTTAGATTTTCGAAATGCCAGGTCGGCTCCAGATACATGACACCAAGATTTGAGAAGGGCACCTGGCCCGTCCCATAAATATCGGCATCGACAATGCTGAACCGCAAATACTCTGAAACCATGTCGACATCCATGGGGCCATCGCCGAGCCACAGATCGACCGAATAGTTCCCTTGTAACAAGGGCAACCGCTCGAGCTTGCACCGGATGGTGCCCGCGGTCCCGCCGGGTTCCGGATGAAACCCGTTCATCCGCATATTAACCGCCGCCGCCGGTCCAAAGGTACTGTGCCGGATCACGATTCCCATAATGGGCTGTTTTATTTTAGGCGCTGCGTCCGAGGCGTAACGCAACTCAATTATGAGGCCGGATCCCAATTCAAATTGATCCTGCTCGCGGGCATCCACGCTGAGTACTCTGGCTGAAGTGATATAAGGCGTCGCCCACGCGGCACGGCGGGAGGCGATTTCACACTTTGACTCCGCGCCTTGGTCGCCCTCGATGTATCGGGCGACAGCCGTTTTAGTGTCACCCTCAAAGTCCAGCCTTCCGTTTTTCAGGACGATACATTTCCCGCATAGATTGGCGACCGCGGCCATTTGGTGACTTACCAGTAGAACCGTCCGCCCGCCCTGTTTGGATATATCATCCATTTTGCCGAGACATTTCTTTTGGAACTGGGCATCCCCGACGGCCAAAACTTCATCGACGATCAGGATATCGGAATCGAGATGCGCTGCGACGGCAAAGGCAAGGCGCACATACATCCCACTCGAATAACGCTTCACTGGAGTATCGAGAAAAGTCTCAATACCCGCGAAGGAGACGATTTCGTCGAACTTACGCCGGATCTCCAGCGAAGGCATGCCCAGGATCGCGCCATTCAGGAAGATATTTTCACGGCCGGTCAGTTCGGGATGAAAGCCGGTGCCGACCTCGAGCAAACTGGCAACGCGGCCATAGAGGGTAATGCGCCCGTTCGTCGGTTCGGTGATGCGACTCAGGATTTTCAGCAAGGTGCTTTTACCGGCGCCATTGTGACCGATGATGCCGACGACCTCTCCGCGATTCACCTCGAGAGATACGTCGTTCAATGCCCAAAATTCCTGTCGAACCTGCCGGTTATTTTTCTTTCGTTCATTGAACCAGCGAAGCGGATTGCGAAACGCGGTCTCAAGGGTTTGGCGAAGACCATCGCGCGGGCCACTCTGGTGGTTGATAAGATATCGCTTCGAGAGTTTTTCCACACGAATTGCCGGGTCACCCATAGCGTTTAAATTACGTCGGCGAACGAGCGCTCGGTCTTCCGAAAGTACCAGATCCCGGTGACGACCAGGAGCACGGCCATGGTCGCGGAAACCCCGAGCGCATACCAATCAATCAACTGCTTCCCCCCCAGCACGGACCAGCGGAAGCCATCGATTACGCCAACCATGGGATTGAGCGAATAGAAGATGCGTAAGTTCTGTGGAACGATACTGCTCTGGAAGCCAACCGGAGAGAGATAAAGCCCAAACTGAACGATAAACGGAACGATGGAGCGGAAGTCGCGGTATTTCACCATCAGCCCGGCGATCCAGATACCCGCGCCGAAAGAGGCGGCGACCGCGAGCAAAATGAAAGCAGGAAGAAAGAGTATCTGGATGGGCGGAACGAAGCGATACCACACCATGAGGATGGCCAGGAAGCAGCCGGAAATCACAAAATCGACAAGGCTCGTGATGATACTACTGGCCGGGACGACCAACCGGGGAAAGTAGATCTTGGAGATCAGGTTCGAGTTATTGACCAAACTGCTGCCGCTCTCCGAAAGTGCGTTGGAAAAGAATTGCCAGGGAAGCATCCCGCAAAAGACCAAGATCGGATAAGGTACTCCGCTGGAGGGCATTTTGCTGAGGTAGCCGAAGACCACGGTCAAGACCAGCATGGTGAGAAGCGGCTTCAACAGCGCCCAGGCGACTCCGACAACCGTCTGCTTGTATCGAACGAGGAAATCCCTCCAGGCAAGAAAGTAGAAGAGTTCGCGAAAACGCCAGAGATCGCGCCAGTATTCCTTCTCGACCTGACCTGCTTCGATGACGAGTTTGTTCACGCGTGGACGGAGGTGAGCGAGTGTTCCGTGCCGTTCCGCCCTGATACAATGACGGACTGCGAGGTGGTAAGATCGAAAACGGATTTGCGAGCCAGATGCGCGGCAAGTGCGGATTCGACGTTGGGGCTCTTATTCACGATGACCAGGAGATCGGAATCGCGCGCCGTGGCGGCGAGGTCATCGGTAATGAAACGGGAAATGAAAGGGATGCGATTGAGGATGAAGTCACGGTTGGCGCCAGTGAGCCGGGAGATATGAACCTGCGGATCGTAAATCCGAAGATTGAACCCCTTGCCCAGAAGGCGTTCGATGACGTCAATGATCGGGCTATCGCGAAGGTCATCGGTGCCAGCCTTAAAGGCGAGGCCGATGAAACCGACATTCTGGAAACCGAAATCGAGGATGCGTTTGAAGACCAGTTCCTTTTGCAATTCGTTACTCTGCTCGATGGCCTCGAGGACTGGGGTGTGGAGGTAATGATCGTGGGCGATGGTGCGGAGAGCTTTGAGATCCTTCGGGAGGCAGGAGCCGCCGTAAGCGAAGCCAGGCTTGAGGTAAGCCCGGGAGATATTGAGCCTGGTATCCTGGCAGAAGATGTCCATCAACTGATGCGAGTCGATTTCGAGTTTTCGGCAGATATTACCGACCTCATTGGCGAAGGTGATCTTGAGGGCATGAAAGCTATTGCAGACGTACTTCATCAGCTCGGCAATGCGCGGTGTGGTGGCGATGAACGGGGCGGAGATACGGGCATAGACCTCACGCATGATATCAGCAGCCCACGGCCACTCGGTACCGATCAGAGTGAAGGACGGATGGGCAAAGTCTTCGACAGAACTGCCTTCCCGGAGGAACTCCGGATTGGAGACGACGGCAAAGCCTTCGCCGGCAACGCGCCCGGAGACGCGCGCAACGATCTCGGAAACGGTGGCGCCGGTACCGGGAGGCACGGTGGAGCGGAGGGCGACGACATGACGGCCACCAGCCTTTTGTCGCAGGGCTTCACCGATCTGCTCGGCGACTTTGTAAATGGCATTCAGATCGAGGTGACCATTGTTGGTGGAAGGCGTCCCGACGCAAATGAAGGAGACCTCCGTATCCAGGACAGCCGCGGCGACATCGAGCGTGGCCGAGATACGCCCCGCGGCGTGGGCCTCGGAGAGGATGCGCTCAATGTCTTTCTCAAGGATAGTGGGGCGCCCCGCATGGATGAAATCAACCTTTTGAGCCTGAGCATCGACGCCAACCATGCGATGTCCCTGCTGCGCAAGGCACCCCATGCCGACGCAACCGACGTAACCTAGTCCAAAGATGCTGATATTCATCGATCGGCGGGATTTTCGACTGCGGAACGGACCGCCTCGGAGTGAACCGAGTCGAGGGCTTCGGCAGGGGCGGTGAGGGCCGCGATGCGTCGAAGGAGGCGAGCTTTCTCACCGCTCCAGAGGTGATGATGGTAGATTTCGCGGCCGCGCTGGACTAGTTGAGCGGCGGCCTCGGGGTGGGCGTAGACCCAGAAAAGACGATCGGCGAGGTGCTCGATGTTACCCGGCTCGAAGAAAACGAGATCCTCGGGGCCGAAGTAATCCTGAATGCCCTGAGTGGCTGGCGCAAGGACGGGGCGGTGCATGGCGAGGTACTCGAAGAGGCGAGTTGGAAAATTGAGTTCGGTGAAGGGAGAGCGGCGATTGGGCACGACGCCCACGTGGCACTCGCAGATGGCGCGAGCGATTTCGGATTGATTCTTGGGGCCTTGAAAATGGACGGCATCGGCGACGCCCAGACTGCCCGCAAGGGCGAGCACTTCATTGAGAAACGAAGTGCGTGAGCCGTAAATATCGAGCCTCACCCCAGGGATGCGGCTCCGGAGGCGCGCGACGGCTTCGATGAGGAGATCAACGCCATGCCGATGGACAATGGATCCATGGTGCATGATGCGAAATTCGCCATTTGCGCAGGTATCATTCGTCTCCGCACTAGTGAAGCGATCCGGATCGAAAATGAGAGATTCCGGGGAATTCATCACGATATCCATCTTCCCCGGAGGACTGCTGCGCGACTCGAAGAGCTGCTTAAAGGAGAGATTGGGAGTGATGGCCAGATCGACGAAGGCGATGCTCCAGCGCTCAAGGGCACGCAAGATACAGACGATCCAGTGACTCGGCGGGATCTCGTAGATGCTGACCATGAGCTCGGGCATGGGGTCATGCAAATCGAGGATCAAACGGGCACCGAGTAGCTTGGGTATGGCCGCGGCAAAGACCAAAACATCCGGCATATTGTGGATATGCACGATGTCGTACCGCCGGGAGAAGGCGCGGCGCGCCAGGAAGAAGAAGGATGCGGCAAGAAAGATCCCATACTGGGCGAAGTAATTCCAACGGCTGCCGCGCTGACGGCGCATGGCCACTCGGTGGACCCGGACGCCATTGATCGTCTCACAATCGGGCTCGTGGTCGTTTTCCCGAAGACAAAGCAAATCGACCTCCACGCCGGAGTCGGCTAAGGCCTCGGCAGCGCGCCGGGGCCGCGGATCGGCGGGATAGTCGGAATATAGAAGCACGGCCGCCCGCCGCCCAGCGAGCGAAGGATAGGCGGGCACGCCGCGGGAGGAAATGGCCGTGTCCGACAAAGGGGCCGATGCCGGAGCGGGAACGAATGAGGAACGGAACCACCTCGCAGCCTCCTTCGGCAACGGCGACCAAAACGAGCCGCCGAAGCGGTCGGTAACGTACTGGAGCAACTCCCGGATCCGGCGGACGGGATATTCGGTGCGACCGGAGCCATGGTCGGTGAAATCAATGTAATCCGGGTGGATATTGACGAGGGCCATTCCCCCTTTCTCGACCAGCCAATCGAGCTTCTTCTTCCAAATGGCGATAGAGGGCTCACGCAGCAGCAGGAAAAGAGTGGAATCCTGCGGCAAGGTATAGGGGAGCTCCACATAGCCGGGTTTGGTGCCGGGGCTGCCTGGAGGGCGGGCAACCCAGAAAGGGAAAATGGTATCGCTCCCGTCGGGTTGCGGCTCGAAAGGATCGGTATCGAAGGTGGAAGCGTCGTAACAAACCTCGAGATCATGCAGCCAATCGAGGCGATGGAGCATGAAGCCGGAGCGAAATCCTACAGCGCCCCACTCTTTGAGGTAGTTATTGATCTTACCGGCGTGCCGGCGGAACTCGCGACGGGACGAATACAGCAGGCCATCGTGATGGAGATCGTGTACGCCAACCTCGAAGCCGCGATCGGTAAGCCATGCGCGGAGCTCCGGCGATACGGTGTAAGGCCCCTCCGGAATGAAATTAAACTGCGAACGGAAACCGAACTCCATTTCCAGTTCAGCGAGTTTGACGACGTTATCAAGTCCACGCTGGCCTTCCACGTCGTGAGAAAGGAGAAAGGCGAACTGCCGTCCTTCAGGCCAGCCCGCCCAACCTTCGGGCACCCGCTCCGAACCATGTTTGATCGGCCATGCATCCGCGACCCGGGGCAGTTTCCTGAGGGCAAACCAACGCCGGATCTGGATCCGCGCGGCTTGCGGCACAAATGGCCGCAAGCGATAGTAAAAGCTATTGCGCAATGGAGATTTAAACGGGCTGGAGTTTCGAAGTTACGGGGGGCGACGAAGAACGATTACTTGACGCAACTGCTGCCAGAGCAATGGCAGCTCACAAAACACCTTCGACCCATTTCGGCGCGTAAGAGCGAACCTTATTGAGGACGACCGCGACATCTCCCCGGTCTGCACTAAGTTCGTGGTAGGTGCGCTTCACGACTTCGCGATTACATTTCTCGGACTCGAGGACCAGGAGAACGCGATCCATGAAGCGGGCCATCCCGGCTGTTGGGCTCATGGGTCCCATCGGGGGCATGTCGAAAACGATAAAGTCGAAATCGCTCGCCTTGAAGTCGGGCATGAGATCATGGAACCGCTTGAGGCCGAATTGCGCCCGTTCCCGGTTTTCGGCTTCAGGCTCGGAGCCGGAGGCCAGGTAGAGATTTTCGGCAGCGGAGGTGATGGGCCGGTCCGCCTTCAGTGCCGTAGTCAGGCTGCAAGCCGGCTTTCCTTGGAAGAATGGGTGAATTTCACCTTGCCCGACATTCATATCGACCAGCAGGACCTTCCCATCGCCGGTTTCGGAAAGCGCGGCGGCAAGACCGCCAGCGAGCGTGGAGGCGCCGGAATCCTTGGGAAATCCGGTAACGGCAATGAGCTTCGGCTTGTGCCTGAGATTGTTGACTTCGAAGTATAGACTCAGGCGATCACGGATCGCTTCCGCATACGAGCGGATGAAATGGGTAGCTTCCCACGGCACCACCGAGGCGTTTTTGGCGAGCTTATCGCCCGTGCGCCCCGATCTTTTGCGATCACCGGGAGAAACAACAAAGGGAATGGAAAGCAGCAAGGGGATTCGAAGCCGCCTCTCGAGCTCAGCGGGGCGCTTGAGGGTTTGATCCAGGACGACTTCGAATAGGAAGGCCAACAGGAGGCCGAGGCCGAGACCGCCACCAGCCAGAGCCAGGGCAAACTTCAGCCGCGTGCCAATCACCTGCATCGCCGGGGAAGGCTTTTGCACGGGATTCATGTTAGGCATCTTGGACCAGTCGAGAGTCTCGTCGGTAGTTGCACTATCGAGCTTCGATCTGGCGTTGGTATAGTTCTGTTGTTCGATTTGCTTTTTGCGTTCGAGCTCCTCAATTTCCGGAGCAACTTTGGCGAACTGTTTAACGCGTTCCTGCGCACTACGAAGCCGCTCTTGCAGGGCCTTCATCCCGGCCTCCATCGAAACCAACCGGACACATTCGATCGAGTAATCCAATTCCTGGGAGTGTGCTACGGAAGTCCCAGAGGGGGCCGCTTTGGCGAGAAGGTCGGGAAATTTCCGCTCGTAATCGTGACGCTGGTTCTCCAGATCGGCGAGTTCCGACTGAATGAGTTTAATCGGGCGCGAGTCCGGATTGTAAGTCACGCGCAATTGCAAATCCCTCTTTCGCAAAGCGGCAATCTCGTCGAGGCAAGCCTGGTACTTTTCGACTTCCTCCACACTTGCATGCACGGTTGCTGTCCCGGTGTGGGCTGTTTCCTGTGCGCTCATCGACAGTTTCACCGGGGCGGCATCCCAACTGGCCGACTCGGTCTTTCCCGACGAAGCCGGCGCGGGTAGCCCACGAGACTTTTGCAACTCGGCCACGAGCGCACGCTCCCGAGCGAGCCCCACATTTGCGGCATTGATCTCCGACTCCGATTCGTTCAACTCGATATTGACGGCGGCGGCGGTGTCCTTAAGAGAGATGATGTCGAGGCTTTCCTTCTTGGCTTTAAGATCGGCCTCAGTCTTGGACAAGGCGCCGCGAATTAACTCGGTTTGCTGGGACACCAAATCGAAGCTCGTCTTCGAGCGGTGAACCTCCAGATGCTTGGTGTAATAACATTTCAGCAATGCATCGAGCACGGCAACCGTAAGCTCCGGGTCTCCGTTTCTATAGGAGACGAGGATGATGTTCGGGCTTCTTCCCGAATTGACGGTCAATCCCGCGGCGATGCTTTTCGCGGCTTGCACCTTGGTAGCAGTACCCTTGGATTTCGGCAGCAGGCGATCAACGCCGATGAGGTCCACCACCTGCTCGTAAAGATCCCAACTGGTCAGGATCTCGATTTCAGAATTGACGACCGCTTCGCTCATCTTCGAAGCGCCTCCATTGGATCCATCGACGGTGTCAACCGCGCTGCGGTCCACAAGGTAACGCAGAAGCACTTTCGCATCCGACTCGTAAACGGGCGGCAGCAGAAAATAATAGGTGGCACCGAGAGCGATACCGACCAGCGCGCAAAGAGTGATCTTCCACTTGTGCTTAAATACAACAAAGAGGAAGTCGTAAGGATTCAGGCCGCCTGAGGGTTGCTCCTGATCCAGTTCAGAAACGGTGGATATCGAAGTTATATCGCTCATTAGTCAAGATGCGGGTAGAGGATGGCACCGGCTAGGCGGTTCAGGGACGAAGGTAGACCGCGAAAGAAAGTGTTATATGAGCCGGACGCCCGATCGTGGGAGCCGATCCAGGCACCCGAAATAACATCAAATTTCGAGTATTCGATCGGATGCTCGAATGCTCCCCACCCCGCTTTAAAGCGCCGCAGCCCATCGTTGTGCAGAGAGGTCCGTCCAAAGTGCAGAGTCGTACAGCCCATATCTACGAGGCGACGGATGCCCGCCCACATCGCGAGGTTACTGGGCCGTGCAGATTGGGACCCGCCATCGGAGGCGCCGTACTTGTAGATCGCATTCCTGCCGGAAGAGAAAAAGATATTGGCTGCGATCGTACGGGCTTCGAGGACCGCGACGGCGACAAATCCGAAACCGGGCTGGATGATCTCGCGGTGAATCTTAAGGAAAAAGGAAAGCGGTTGAGGCGGTACACCGTGGCGCTTCCGGGTCTGCACATGAAGCCGGTAGAATTGCAGGACGGCTTCTTCCGTCTGAAGGATACTGGAGGAAACGCCCAAACGCGCGGCTTTGCGAATGGCCTGGCGCACCGAGCTATCAAAGCGAGCAAAAACAGCATCCAAACCGCCGGACAAATCCAGGCGGTGGCCACGGAAAGTCGCCACTCCATCGGGGGAAGCCGGAGCGATATTGCCATGCCTGACCTCAAAGTGGTCCCAACGGCGTTCGGTGGCCAATTTCATCAGGATGTCGGCAACGAATTCAGAACCGCACTCACCGAAGAAAAGCGGTTCGCAAATATCAGTAAAAGGGAGGCAAACCCCTCTCCGCCCGGTGAAGGCGCTGCGGACTTCCATCATCGGAAGGAGGCCGACGACGCTGCCTCCATCGCAAAACCGGAGGTACAGTGGCGTATGCCCATAGGTCCATGATAGGACATTAGCCCAGCAGCCACGGTGGAAGAGCGTGGCCGAGGAATGAGACTCGACAAGATGATCCCATTCCGGGTCGAGAATGGGGTCGACGAGCGCTGTTTCCATGGAAGGCGGATGCCCGCCGCGGCCTCGAGCCGCGACTCGGGACTTCAGGCCAACGCATCGGCTCCGACCGCTTCCTTCACACTCTCCACCACCAGATCGAGTTGGGGTGCGGTCAATTCCGGATACATTGGCAGGGAAAGAAATTCCTGCGCCGATTTTTCGGCTTTGGGAAAGGATCCGGCGGCATAGCCGAGCGATTGGTAGGCCTGCTGGAGATGAATCGGGACCGGGTAGTGCACGCCGCATCCGATCCCGCAATCGGTCAATCGGCCCATCACCTCGTCGCGTCGTCCGACGCGAAGGGCATAGATATGGTAAACATGACGGGCATACGAAGCGACGCAGGGCGTGGAAATCCCTTCAATCCCGGCAAATGCCGCATCGTAATGCCGAGCGTGGGATCTCCGCAGTTCATTGCCGCGCTCGAGGTGCCGCAACTTGATCTGCAACACCGCGGCTTGAATGCCGTCCATCCGGCAATTCCAGCCGATCATCGAATGGTAATATTTCCGAGCCTGGCCGTGATCTCGAAGGATACGGATTTTTTCGGCCAACGCGGAATCATTGGTCGTCACCGCTCCTGCTTCCCCGAAGGCGCCGAGATTTTTACCCGGGTAAAAGCTGAAGCAACCGGCATGGCTGATCGAACCCGCTTTTCGGCCTTTGTATTCGGCGCCATGGGCCTGGCAGGCATCTTCGATCACAAACAGACCGCGCTGGTCGGCAATTTCCAAGATCGGATCCATGTCGGCCGTCTGCCCAAATAGATGGACCGGAACGATCGCCTTGGTTCGAGTCGTAATGGCAGCTTCGATCCGGTTCGGATCGATGGTGTGAGTGTGCTCGTCGACATCGACAAAAACCGGGGTGGCTCCGACGTAGGTGATCGCCTCAGCCGTGGCCATGAAGGTGCTCGGCACCGTGATGACTTCGTCTCCCGGTCCCACACCGCAGGCCAACAGCACCAGCCAGAGGGCATCCGTTCCGGAGCCGACCCCGATCGCCTGCTGGCAATCGCAGTACGTCGCGAAATCCTGCTCGAAATCGGCAACGAATGGTCCACCGGCGAATGCGCTTCGATCGATGACGTCGCGAATGGCGCGATCGAATTCGTCCCGATACGGGGCGTGATGCAACTGGAGATCGAGAAAAGGGACTTTAATCTGCATGGGACGGGGTAGATTTTCTGATGACCCGGGCGGGGTTGCCGACGACCGTGGAACCAGGCGGGACATCCTTGGTAACGACACTTCCCGCGCCGACGATGGCATTCTCACCGACGGTCACGCCGCCCAGGAGCGTCACTCCGGAGCCGATAGAAGCACCGCGCTTTATCACGGTGCGCTGGCAATCCCAGTCCGCGTCCGTCTGAAGCTCGCCCGTGGCCGTCGTTGCCCGGGGATGACGGTCGTTGATAAAGGTAACGCCATGGCCGATGAAGACTTCCGATTCGATGGTCACCCCCTCGCAAATAAAGGTGTGACTGGAAATCTTGCAACGGTCGCCGATCGAGGCGCCCTTTTGAATTTCGACGAAGGTGCCGATCTTCGTTTCGTCGCCGATCGTGCAGCCGTAAAGGTTCACGAAGGCGAAAATTCGCACATCGCGACCTAATTTAACATCCGGTGCGATGCGCTGATAACTAGGAAGGTTGACCGTCATACACCAGTTCGGCGTGCGGCGCGGAATGGATACGGTGGCCATTGGTCGAATGCCGCATTTCCTCGCTAGGCGAAAATGTTATTGCTCCTCCATTTGCTCGAAGCGAGGCCGAGGCGGCTTCAAGAATTCTCACCATCTCGAGCCCTTCGCGCCCACCGGTGAGCGGCCTGGCGCCCTTGTCGATGCAATCGAGAAAATGCTGGCACTGCGATTTGAGCGGCTCCTCCTGCTGCAGATAGGGAATATAGCTATCTCCGTAGTGATACGAGTAGTGAAAGTCGGCAAACGTATCATAGTGTGGCGGACGCTCGACCCGGACATCGTAAATGCGAATCTTCTCATGCGTCTGCAGGTCGTCATAGACGATCATGCGGCGAGTACCGACGATGGTCATTTCGCGAACCTTGCGGGGTTCCAGCCAGCTGCTTTGGATCGTCGCGAAGCGCTTCTGCCGAAATGTCAGGGAAATATTCGTCACGTCCTCGATGTTTGGCGTGACGTGGGCGTTGCCCTGGCAATTGACGGTTACCGGAAACTCGCCGAGGACATGCAGGATGATCGAAATGTCGTGCGGAGCGAGATCCCAGGCGGCGTTGATGTCCTTCTGAAAAAGTCCGAGGTTCAGGCGACGCGAATTGATATAGCGGATATCTCCGATGTCCCCGGCACGAACGATCTCGATGATTTTGCGCACCGGAGCCGAATAGAGAAAAGTGTGGCCGACCATCAAGACCACCCCCTGCAGCTCGGCAAGGGCGATCAGTTCCTCGCATTCGGCGACCGAAGAAGCCATCGGCTTCTCGATGAACGTATGTTTGCCAGCCAGGATGCTGGCCTTTGCGAGCGGGAAGTGATACTTCACTGGCGTGGCGACGACCACCGCGTCAAGATCGGGAACCGTTAGAAAACGCTGATAGTCGGCGAAAGCCTCGACATCGGGATAGAGGGATGCCATGTGCCTGAGTCGAGCTTCGTTTCCGTCGCAGATGGCACTTAGTCTGCAACGGGACAGGCTTTTGAAATTGCGCACAAGGTTTGGCCCCCAGTACCCGCAACCAACCACACCTACAGACGTGAGCTTCCTGGCGATTTCTGACTCAGTTTTCATAAGGTAGTTATTGTCTTTACGCTGCCAACCCCGGCTTTTCGCAGACCGGTTTTGAACGGCCCGCACGCCGTGATTCGAGGACCTGCACAATCAACGTTGGAAAAGTTTTCAGGATGATCTGCGCATCGAGCCAGAAAGACATCTTCTTGGCGTAAAGCAGATCCAACGCGATCATGCGGCGAAACGTGGTCCTGTTTTTGCCATTCACCTGCCAGTAACCGGTCAGTCCCGGCGGCGCATTGAAACGCTTCGCCTGTAGAGCCGTATAGTTTTCATACTCGAAGACCGTGCAAGGCCGTGGACCGACAAGGCTCATCTCACGTCGCAGAACGTTGAAGATCTGCGGCAATTCATCCAGAGCCATCGCCCGCATCCACCGCCCGCCGGGAATCATGCGCGAATCGCCACTCGCGTCCAATTTCGTCATCGGGCGATCGCTTTTCATCAGCTCGAGAAAATAGCGCTCATGATTTCCGCCATCCGCGTTCACATGCATGCTGCGAAACTTCAAAATCATGAAGCGCCGACCTCGGTATCCGATGCGTTGCTGGCGGAAGATGACCGGCCCGGGAGAGACCATCTTTACCCAGAGGGTCACGAGAATCATCACGATGAGCCAGCAGGGAAGCGTTAGCAGAATGAGGGTGATGTCGAGGGAACGCTTCCAAAGAGGAATCGTCCAGGGATCATAACTAGCCTCGGCGCTTTCCCCCACGCGGTCGGTGTTGTCAGCCAAATGCGCAGGAGTCCCTCGTTCAAAACCTGCGGAAATGGATCGAAAGGCCGCGGCGTCGCGAAGCGGATCTCCGTTTCCTGGATGCCTCATCGTTGAATCAGAAGAGTTCATCATCGTACCTCCATCCCGTCTGCATTGGCTTTTTGGATTCGCGCCGGGACTTGTCCGCGAATAGCGCAAAGGGTTCCACGATGGCTGGCGCAGTCGTCCACACACCTCCCGCAGGTCAGGGTAAGCTACCGCCCTTGGTCAGTCGTCCGAGTAGTGGGCGAAACCATCTGGTTTCTTTCGAACTTGTTACTCGTCACGCCACCTTTCACTGCAAGGCAGCGTCACACCCCCGAGCCGAATTTCAGAATTTCCGAAAATTAAACTAGTAGGGTGTGAAACGGGCGGCAGTTTAGCTTTTTTTTGCCGTAGACGTCAACATGCGCAGGGCGCTTTAAATTGTCAGTGGTGTGGACCGCATTTGTCAGACTCAGGACTACACACTTTCCGCGACTTGCTATCCTTCGAAAGTGATCAGCTTGTTCTCCATCACGTAGCGAATGAGTTCGGCGTTGTGTTCCATTTCCAGCTTTTTCAGGATCCTTCTGCGATACGTGCTGATGGTTTTCACGCTCAGCGAAAGTTTGACGGCTATTTCCTTCACCCTCCTGCCCGACCCCAGTAGACACATCACTTGATATTCACGGTCCGAGAGCGCCTCATGCAGCGCTCCTGGCCGGTCTTGCTCTACGTGCATGGCAAGCGTCCTGGCGACCGCCTCGGTGATATACTTCCCGCCCTGCAAGACCGCTTCCATCCCCCTCACCAATTCGCTTCCCGCGATGTCCTTGCCAATGTAGCTCGCAGCCCCAAGTTTGAGCGCCCGAACGGCAAACTGCTCTTCCGAGTGCATGCTCAAAATGATGACCGGCAGTTTCGGAACGGTCTTGCGCAGGTCAGCCAACACGTCCAAACCGCTTCGCCCCGGCAGATTAATGTCGAGAAGTACGACGTCCCAGGTTTCTTTCCAGGCGGCTTCCAAAGCATCGCGGGCGTTTGAAGCATCACCAAAAAATGCCTCCGGATACTTCTCTACGAGGATCGCTTTCAGCCCCTGTCGGAGCACAAAATGATCGTCGACAATCAGAATTCTGACCGTCTTTGCGCACACTCGTTTTTCCATTAGTTATCTGAGGTGGCCCCGATTCTTCGGCCAAAATCCGTTAAACCTAAGCTATGGCGGAATGGCGATTCGGGAGATGGGAAGGGCGTCTGAAAGATGTAGTCGGAACTATTTGGTTTGGCAAGCAGCGACAGAGTGACTGCCGATTTTGTTCCGGAACGGAAGATTCCGACGGCGTCGAAGCATGGCGTAGAGGCCGCAGGAATCTGGAGTGGAGGAACAAAATCAGGCGCGTGCCTAGGGGATTCCCTGCTTGCCAAAGTGCCAGTCATGCCGCCTCCTCCCGTACTAGGTGGAGCGCCAGCCTGTCATCCAGACAAAGCTTGGGCAGGCGTGCGATGCCGAGGGCCAGCGCGGCCTCCAGGTGTTATAGCGCTCCGTCCACTCTTCCATCCCTCCCCGCAAAGAAGTACTCCAACAAGAAATTCGAAAGCTGCTGCAGGAGAATGGCAGCTAGCAGGAGCGAGCAGATCCGCCTTCAGGAGGAAAACGCGCTGCTTCGCCGTAAGTTCGACGCGCCGACCCCGCGGATCTTTGGTTGGAGCAGCGATACGCTCATACAGGAATCCGTTGGAATTCCTTATTCAAGAAACTCAGACCGGGGCCCGCGATGGGAAAAGGATCGAGCCCAGAGGTGCCTGAGGCTGAACCTCCGGCGCGGAAGAAGGCCCACCAGCGCCGGATGCGAGTGCCTGCGGGCTCACCTGTCGTCGAGTATGTGCTCACGCTGCCGCTGGAAATTAAAAGCGATAGTCAATAGAAAGGGATACAATATTCTGATCGTATCCGTTCAGAGAAATGCTCGAAGCCCTGCTGACATAACGATAGTCAAAAGTCAGGTAAATCGCGTCGCTTAGCTTATAACCTGCCATTAGTTCAGCCACGTATTGCTTGTACCGCTCAGAGTTCAGCTCGCCAATCGAAGATCCGTTTTCAAAAGAGAAACTCCCACCCAATGTCACGAGCCGGTTTGGCTGCCACTTTACCGAATATCTCAGGTAATATTCAGTAGTGCTATCGGCAGTTACCGACAGGGACAACTCCCTCCCGGCACTGAGTTTTTGCTGGATTCGGGTCGTCAGTTGGTTGCTGATCTCCCCATTGAAATAGAAGCCGTTTTGATTTTGAGCCGGCGCATTTGTGTTAGTCTCAATGAAGGTATCCGTACCGGGTGGGTTCAGAATGCCAGTCGACGCATTCCCCTGAAAATTGATCATCTGATATCCACCTGCCAGTCGGAGATGGGTAAACTTGCTCAGGTCAATATCGAGAAAAGGGCCAAGGTTGGTCGAAATTGAATCCGGCTTCGACTGGCTTTGATATGCGGTGGAAGCAACACTTCCTTCTAAACCGCCGGAGACGCTGGGATGGAAAGTTAATCGAGAAGAGAACGTCAATTGATTTTCGGAATAGGTATCGAAAGCAAGGGTGGAGTTAGTACTGGTTAAGTTCGTATTGTTAAACCCAATTTGAAAGGACAAGGCGGGATTGAACCTCCAGAATGCATCAACTCCCGCGGAATTGACGAACTCTCCGAGTTGCGGGACGTTGCTAACTTTCGCATTCGTTGCCGGATCCTGCTCAAGCGAAAAGCGGTCGTAAAAGTTAAAGGTGACCTGCCCGACAAAAGCTTTGAAATTTATCTCAGAATCCGGAGCTATCGTAAACGCCGATCCAGCACCAATGACTTCTGGATGGTTTATGTACCACATATAACCAACCGCGGTGTTGACTTGGATGGAATTGAAAGGACTGAGCTGCCAAAACATCTGCAAGCTAATCGTCGGCGTGATGATCTCGTCACTTATCGGATTGTTTGTCGAAAGACTGACGTTGTCATTGAACTCGGTTTGCAACGACGCACTCGCCGTAAAATCGAGCGGTCCCACCTTCAAATTGTAGCCAGGCAAGGCGGGCGTCGTTTGGGGATCGAGACGCGCTCCGACCGAAGACGGACGGAGTTCCTCCTGAGCGAAAGCGGGAAGCGTCCAAAGGAACAAAACGACGCAACCAATCCACGTTAACGGCAGGAGCCGGCAGCCTCTTCTTCGAAACCATTGACAACGTTGAACCGTTTCCAAGATGCCCATTCCCCCCGGCGATGAAACTGACGGACCGCTCCAGGGGGGAGCTAGCTGCAATGTGGGAGGTGCATCATTCATTTTGCATCAGCTTTTCTCGATGGGGATTGAATTTTGGCGAAGTGTACGCGAACCCAAGTTCGATGCCGAACCGTTTTCAAGATGATCGATTCGCGTTCTTATTGGCAACCGCAAACCGCGTTAGCCCGACTTCCTTTTGCCAGGACTAAAAAGCCCTGCAACCCCGTGGGGCTCCGATTTTTGTCGGGCTACAGAGCTGAGGGCGCCCACTTCGGTGGGGTGGTGAAGAGATGCAAAAGCCTCAGCTTAGCGAGCTACGGATCGAGCCAGGGAGCCACTTTGGAATTTCCCCGAAAAAATGGGCAACAGGAGCGCAGACGGAAGACACTAGTTACCTCCCATCATGCGCTCGCTCGGTAGCCTGCGCGTAAATCATGCTAACGACGTGGCTCCAGGAACTGAATGTCCGCGCTTGAGTGTTCACTCCAAGCCTCCAGGAGCGGTCGGGACAAGCTCGTTCAGGAAAAGGATGCAACGCTGCCGCAGAATGCTCGGCTTTGACGCTACTGGGGTGTGGCATCTCCCCTCCCCTGCCGAGTGGCAGGCCCCTTAACTCCGCCCCAGCATTCTTCTTACTCCTCTGTAGGACGTCTCTGTCGTAAACTAATTTTTCCTAGGCTCAAATGTGCCATTTGCACCGAGCGAAATTACTTCCGTCAGGAATTCAGATTTAGCCCGTGAGGAGATGGCTTTCTTGCGGAAGCACCTCGCTCATCGCGATCTCGATCTCTGAATAACGACCGAGAAATTCCAGCAATACTTTGATCCTTGCGCGAGCCGGGATGACCTGACTTACCAGTGCGCGCAGACCGTAAAACATGGGGTTTCCGACAAATACGATCATCCCGGGCTCAATCTGAGCCGTAGGGAGTACGTAATTCTGATTGGGAAGAGCCGTTCGCAGATCCTCGATCGCCTGATCAGGCACAATCGCAGGCTGGCCTCCAAATTTGACGATGCATGAAACCCCTTGCACAGATGCCACCCAGCACTGATGTGATTCCAAGTTTACCCTGACAAACACATAGCTCGGAAAGAGGGGCTCATTGAACCATACAGGCCCTCGGCGGGTCATTTTTTGAAAACGAATCCTGGGACCATAAAGCTCCACCCCCTCGATAGCGTGAAGATGAGCCATCGCAACATGCTCCCGTTTTTGATGGGTCTTCAAACAGATCCATTTCTTTTCTCCGACGGACAGAGTCGCGTTCGCAGGTTTCATATCCACCCCCTTACGTTTTCCCCAAAAAAGCCATGGCGATCAACTGAGGTCCCTTTTGTCGGCCCCCTTAATCGCCATGAATTGATTCGCCAGCTTTGCCAATTTTCCGTGAGAACCATCTCGTTGTGTCGATGCCCGGTTTGACGATTTGACTGCATAACATGCCGCCGAAATGTGATTTTCGACATGAAGCTTCAATAACACTAGTTTTGGACTATAAGATCCCCGACCACGGCATTTGAAGCAGTTCAAGTTACGGCCTCCGCAAGGACATTTACCCATGATCCCAGGAGGTGCGTAGAAATGCCTGGCCTTAATAACCACCGGTTTGCCTACCAGGAGAAACGGCGTGGTAGCTGTGCGCCAACCTGGATGACGGACCGGAGCAACTCTATCTAGCGCCTAGATAGGCATCGCATTCCTCGGGGGTGAGCGTTCCATAGAGTTCGTTATCCACGATTGAACGAGTTCTGTCAAGGCCTCAGAACCGTGCTTCGCTTGAATCTGCGAGCTGGCTGAGCTCGCCGAGGACGTCAGGCAGTGCAGCCCTGTAACCGAGGTCGCGCCCCGGAAAGCCGCAGGAAAACGGAGTGTAAGATTCGGAATCGTGTGCTGCGATCTACATGGATTTATGTCTCGGCACATCGGAAGCTAAAGGCAGGTTAAACGGCCAAGATGCCGGATAACTTTACAGAACGCGCTCGTGAGTTCGTCTGGATACGTGCCGCAAAATGATGAGGGGCAAAAGAAAAGCCGGGCAGGCTTGTATGCCTGCCCGACTCGCTGAAGCGGGAATTGATTTCTTTCACGCGATCTCAGGCATTGAGAAATCGGCGCCCCGCACGAATGCCTACCAGCGCGAGGCCCAGCAGCATCATGGTGGATCCGCCGTCTGGGACGCCATGGGGTGTGCCATTGCCGACAAAACCGGTGGTGATCGCACCATTGCTCTGCTTTGCAGGAGATGTCGTCACAAAGACGTGCGCGGATACGGTGATGCCGTTTACGTTAGCGGCGAGGACGTCGGCGGCCGAAGCCCAAGTACCTGACGTGTCGGTCAACTCGAAACTCCCCGTGTCAAATGCGTTTTTGAAGCCGTTAACGTTGTTGACAGTTTCATTCAACACTCCATCTCCGTCGACATTGCCAGATCCGCCATCAGACAACGAACCACTCTGAAATCCGCTTCCTGAGTTTGAGGTAGAAAAGTTGCTAATTGTCCAGGATGTCGCGTTTACATTGACATCAATTGCGCTCACACCCCCGAAGAGAAAAATATCTCCGCTTGTTACATCAGAGGTAAAAGTGACGGTTGCGTGAGTCGAATCAATCAAATGTACGTCCACGCTGCCGTAAGGCCCGGTAAATCCGCTAATAGCTGAATTAGGGACTGACAGGGTATAGATTTGGTCCGCCGCCGCCTTGTTTGTTGCGAGTGCGAACAGTGCTGCTGCCACCGAAATGGCACCTACCGTTGGGTTAAATAACGAGCATTTCATAGTTGCATTCATTGGGCGGAACAGAGCCGAAGCATCCCTCGTGCCACATCACCATAAGTGCCTGCAACAGCAGCCGTAACCCATTGTTTTGCAACAGATTGCATGCGTTAACATATTTGTATAGCGCATCGGCATGGGATACAGAAATGTGAAAAAGCGTAAGCTTTTCCGACGCCCACAACTCAGAATACACTGCTCGAGCTGCATACGTTTAACATATTTGCATAGCGCATCGGCATGGGATGCAGAAATGTGAAAAAGCGTAAGCTTTTCCGGCGTCCACGCTTCAGAATACGCTGCTCGAGCCGATGGAATCGCTCACCGTCGATGGGCCAAATGAAAACCTCGGCGACATCCTCCAGTGGCTCGCCGGCCGTAAGGCGGAAATCGTCAACATGGAGCACCAGACGCATTTCGTAACTGTGAATGCAGTGGTTCCGACCCGCGGCTTATTCAGATCCTAAGTCTGGCGCGTCAGCCAATCTGCGATCTTTGTCGTGCCAGGAAAACTCGAATCCGCCCGAGTGTGGCGTAGAGTACTCCCCCGGCAACGGCTGAAGCGAAACACGTAAGGCGGTCTCGTAGGGATACTCAACAGGTCCCCATCAAGTGAAAACGCAGCGTGGAACGAACTGTTTTCCTCACAGCTCAGGAACTCTTTCAAGGTTGCAGAGAAGCGGCGCGGCGAGAACTGGCGATACGCTTCGACGGCTGAAGACCATCATCTCTCTGTCGCTGCTTTGCATCGTGAGCGGGAGCTCCGCATCACTTGCATCTTCGGGCCTTCGTCGCGCCTTCTCAGGCGCGAGTTACTATGCCCTCTGCTGACTTCTCCCGCGCCATACATTAGAACCCGCTTCCGCCAGCCGCGATAAGCTTTGGGACCTGCATCCCTGCGTGGAACTCTGTCGGCGGAAGCTGGACCGCTGGCAGCATCGCGGCGGCCGCAGGAACGCCGTCAATCCCAGTCATCTCGGCGACGACCGAGATAGTATCATCGACGGTATCAGCCCATCCATCGCCAAGATCGCCAGCATCATTATCGGAGTCG
>OUNM010179003.1_pt1 | contig 28174 bp, 24 predicted proteins | sample 1769961 | NCBI WGS metagenome assembly OUNM01 (sample SAMEA3914820, study PRJEB12502) | metagenome | biome: forest; material: soil | place: USA | collected 2012-03-12 | depth 0.3 m | reverse complement strand
GTTCTGTTTTATACCAAGAAGGTGAAGTGCGGCCGCATCGGAGGAGGAGCCATCCCACCCCCCTCCCCCGGTCCATGCTGCCCACCCTTGCAAACTACTACATGGCGCACACTGTCCTCCATCAACGCCCCCTCCCACATTCGGTGTGTGTATCCTAGGACGATGACGCAGCAACAATCGGTCTGCCTTGTCCTCAAGTGTGGCAGTTGACTGAGACCCCGGAGTGGGCATAACACCCCTCTGCGGCTCCGGGTGGTGGGGTTGGGGTTGGGTGAAGCCAATCGAGCTGACTGCTGGCGGGTTTGGGTGGCCGGGTGACCTGATAGGCTGTTTGTGGGTGTGGAGGGTCGGAAAGGCAAGGGTCCTTGTGATGTTGCCGCCCTCCCTGTTCTGAACCCCTGCTGCCGCCCCTCCCCCTGCGACCGTTCACCCACCCCACCATCGTCAGCGTCCGTCCTGGTTGCCAGTCGTTGGTGGTCGACATGAAACGGAAGTCTGGGTGAGGTAACCCACCGGCTGTGAGGCGTCTGCGGCGCACCCAGCGGACCGGAGCCGAGAGAAAAAACAGCGAGTGGTCCAGGATCTCATGCACCTCATCCCCCAAAGCGGCAAGCCAGACGGCTGCAGCCCAGAGGACCGGCCGACTGGCGTCTACCCTCCCGAGTGGCGAACCATGCGGTGTTCTACCCAAATATCCTTTGTTTGTTTCTTCACCGAGATGCTGCCACACTTCGCGCCTCATCCTGCTGTGCCACTCGGGCTGCTTGTTGGTTACGTTGTGCCGGACGTTTTGCAGTGGCAGCTCCCGCCAAGGCTTTGGCGGGGCAGATCGCACCGGTTGAGAGCTGCTTGGATCGGGTTGCAGCGAGTGAGGTCACGACAGGCCGAAACATTGTCCTTAACTCCGGCCCAGGCCGCCCATTTGTTCCAGGCCCGGTATCAAGAGGAGGCGCGGCCGCAAACCGGATGCGTCAATGCATGCAGGCAGCCTGCGCTCCTGACATGTTCCGATGCGGGAGCGGCAATGCAAGTCATCAACCCGCGATCCCGCGTGGGGAGTGACTCCGGCGAATGCGTCGAGGCTGAGGATTAGGAGGCATTGGGACGACGTCATCTGGCGCAGAGCCGCTCCCGTTCAAGGGTTGAAGGGGGGACGAATCGGATGGCGCAGCCACCACATGTCGTCCATCAATCCCAGCCTGGCTCGGAGCCTCGATCAGCTGGCGTCTCGCCTGGTGGAACCCGAGGGCGGAGCAACGGCGGAAGAACGAGAACTACGTCTTTGGCAGTGTCATCCAGGCTGGCAGCGGCCGTTTGGAAATAGGTGTGTAGTCAGGGCGTAAGCGGAAATGCTGCACGAGGTTCTCGCTGGTGGCGAGCAGACAGAGCAGATGCAGCCTGGATGCTATTCTCGATCACCGAGAGTCAATCCAACAAGTGGACCACATGGACGGTTGTTCGGCTGTGTCCCTCGCTTGACGCAACCGGCCTTGGGGTTCTTGATGCCGGCTGTATCATCTGCCCTGACTAATGCGAGGTTCGGTTCCTGAGAGCACTGCCGGAAACGCGTGCTCGCGTGCTCGCTCACCGAGGTGAATGTGTCACCGAGTGACGCGCCTAAAGTGATACGAGACTTGCCACCGCGCTTGTTCGGAAGCTCAGACAGTCTGAAGGCCTTCGCGACATGCCAGGTGTTCAAATCGGAGAACTGCGGAATGACGGATGCTGTCCGTCAGGTTGCCTCACAGGCAACCCGCGTGTGGCCCCCGAGCGCCCGGAGAAGGCCGAGCAACACAACGCAGCGCAACGGAGATTGTTGAACGGATGGTTTGGAAACGCGTTGTCTGATGCAAGCATGGAGTGTGAAGCCGAAGACATCGAGTTGCCTCTGCCGAGGACTCCTGTGAGCGGAGAGTGATCGGCGGCGAAGGATCGGATGGACACAAGACCCAGTCGAACTGCGCCGGCCTGCCCGAGAGTTTGTCAGCCACCATGCGAATGCGCAGCGGAATCTGAGCCAAGTGGTCCCAGCCGGGTGGCCTCATCCGAGGCGTCGCACGAAATGCAGAGAGTCGCGTGCGACAAGGCAGGGCTGGCCTCGCTGGCCCAGTTGATGGTTGCCGGCTGAAGCTGCATGCCGGCCGACTGGCTGATAGCGTACGTGTCGCGGGTCGAAATGGAAGCTGACATGGCTACACGGTGGATTCCCACCCGTTGATTCCGGGATGTTTTGTTGCGTTCGAGGTGGTTGGAGTCTCGTCCAACTCGAGTGATGATGAACTAGAAGTCCATTCAAGATTCCAGGTTTGGGGCAGCGGAAGAGGAATCCATCGCGGCAGGCGGCAGATCGGCTCAAATGTGGGGCTGTCCCAGGCTTCCGAGCTTCCATCCATGGATCCTTGCAGGGCTGCAGGGCTCAGCTGCGGGCACGTTCTTCTGGTGCCTGCAGGTACCATTTGCGTCCTCCAACCACTGCATTCCGACTTACCTTTTTTGATCCATCAGCGCATGGGGTGGGTGGATGGCCATGCATCACTCCACGTGGATGGCATCAGATTGCAGGTTCACGCAGCCGCCAATTGCATGCTTCAGGCCGCTGTTGGTTCCTGGCTGACCATGACCGCTGCTGAACTACGCCCTCGACCTGTGATGCTCTGGTACGGTCCGTGCCGAAGGCATCTCCGGCGTGACCTGCCGTCTTGGAAATGGCATTCATTAAAGAGACTATGTTCAAGAAGCGCTAATATCGCGGTATCAGGTTCCGAGGATGTTACGATCTCTCTGGCAATGCCAAATCGGCTGATGAACGCCCAACGCCCGCCCCTCTGCCAGCAGCAAGCTCAGCCTTTCCCAGTCCGAACACGCAACCCTAGAATCCCTTTCCGATGCCCCTCACCTTGAAACCCAGCCCCTGGAGCTCAACGTGATTGACAACGTTGCGCCCGTCGAAGACCGAGCGTGGCTCCTGCATCATCCCGGCCACCTCCACCCAATCGACCGCTTCCTGACCAAGCATACCCCTCGGGCCGGGTCCGCAATGGCTGCAGTCCTCCGGGCACGGCGCGAGCGGCTTGAGCCTCCCGAGCGGATCGTCTGACGGCGCCGATATTTCTTGCCGGGAGAGCTTCTCCAAGTCAGCGATGCTCACCTCGCTGAGACAGGCATCTTGGGTGTGAGCTGCGAAGCCGCCACGGCTCGGCTTGGCCGTCTTGCCAGCCACGCCTCCGGGATTCCCCAGTTGCCGGCCACGGAACTGCTTCCAAGGTGTTAGGATGCAAACCGCGCTGGACCCTTGGACGCAGTCCCTCCACGTGGAGCAGATCTTGACTCGCGCCATCTGCTCCGGGCTCAGGCCAATGCCCTGGATTTCGTCAAGGATCTCGGCCGGCGCGCAGCCTGGGTCGAACACGGCGATCTCCTGCGGCATCTCTGACGCCAGGTCCTTGATGATGTGAACTGCAATGCTGTTTCGGGTGTCGTTTGTGCCGTCCTTGAAAGCAAACCCCAGGACTGCAATCTTCTTTCCGCGAAGCGAGCCGTTCAACTCACGCACCACGTGGCGCGCGTACCGCTGGCGCTGATCCTCGTTGATCTTGAGGATAGCTAGCCAGTACTCGGCAACGACAGGGAGGTGCAGCTCCTGGGCCAGGTATGCAAGGTTGAGGATGTCCTTCTCGAAGCACGACCCTCCGAATCCGACTCCGGCTTGCAAGAACTTCGGCCCCAGCCTCTTATCCCTTCCGATGGCCAGGCTGACATCGTCCACGTCGGCACCAAGCCCAATCTCCTCGCACATTGCGCTCACCGCGTTGATGCTGCTGATCCGCTGCGCGAGCATCGTGTTCGCCACAAGCTTGGCAAGCTCGCTGCTGAATGTGTTGACAGTGACGATGCGCTCCGTCGGCACCCACGCCGCATAGACATCCTTCAACACAGCCGCGGCTTGGAGGCCGGCAAGACTTTGCGCGCTCCCAATGAGAATCCGATCCGGGTGCATGAGATTCTCAACAGCGGTACCTTCGGCCAGAAACTCGGGATTCGACAAGACTTCAAAGTGGGTTTCGGGGCGGGAGTGGCGAAGCTGGGCTGGGTCAACGTGGGAGTCGATATCTCAGACATCCAGAAACCACTTACTATGTCCTGTATCATCCGAGCAGTTCCGCACGGCACTGTGCTCTTCTCGACGATGATCGTGCCGGGCATGGCGTGCTGCGCGACGGTTCGGGTAGCGCCTTCGACTGCGCTGACATCGGCCATGGACCCGGCACCCACTCCGTGCATCTTGGTGGGTGTGTTGACGCAGATAAACACAATGTCCGCCTCGGCGATGGCCTGCATGACATTGGTGTCGAAGACAAGATTCGGCTGGCGTGCTTTGAGCTGGACGGGGCGGACAAGCCCGGAAAGTGAGACCGCGGTGTCGAGCGTGCCATCGCGGGCAATCCGCACCACCTTCAGCAGACCATCCTCATGGATGGGGAGATGGGCCGAGTTCCACGCCGCGACACGCTGCTCGTTCAAGTCAACAACGTTGACTCGGATTTGCGGGTTATGGTACGCAATCACGGCAGCGGTGGGCCCCCCTGATTGTTGTCAGCGAATCCATGACGAGAGGATTCACGGGCTTGATCATACCGACAAACCCAGCGCCCACGAAACAGATATTCTTTGCTGCAGAGACGGCAAAGTTGTCAAGGGGCTGCTCCACTGGCGACACATTGCCGTCCTCCAGCAGCAGCTTGGCCTTGAGCTCGGGAGAGCCTACACCTGAGCTCGGCGGTGATGTGTTGGGCGAACCTCGGAGCCATTCATGGGCAGACCACGAATTGGGTGTTGAAGACCCTGGGCTGGCCGTCGATGCTATGGAATAGGAGCTGGGAAAAGACCGGCCCAGCTGGCCACGCATCGATGGGGCAGCCGGCCCCGACTGCTGCAAATGGCGAGAGTTGTCCATGACTCGCCTCGACGGCCAACTTTGGGATCGCGGGACTCCACGACTGATAGCTTGGGGGATGGGATCCTTCTGGAGCTCCGGTGGTACAACGTTGGTCTTTGTGTGAAAACCTACTCCGTGGGAAACACTCACCCCGGTTGGAGGATGACGGTATATAACGCCCCCTCAACAAGACAGCGAGCAGCCCCTCTGGAGCAGCCGGGTGACACCCACCTTGCACCCTTTCGCCAGCATCCGTGCCGCCACGCTTCCCAGGCCAGCCTGTACGCGCACTTCACGTCTTGAGCTGAAACCCACCCGCTATCGCGATCTTCGCCGATAGTACGGTCGCCGAATCCTGCACTTGGCAACCAGGGGGACAAGCTTCGCCGACGCCGCCGAGCTAGCCGCTGCCATGCCGAGATTCTGCATGAGACTCGACGCTCTTCACCGCAGGATCCAAATCATACTGGCCACATCAGCTTCTGCGATCCCAAAACCGGTTTCTTGCACCAGTCTTCGAGTTATTGGTTTCCCATTGCTGCTGTCAAGCTGCGAGTCTCTGTTATCCGACACAACGCCGACGCAAGGACCCGGCATGCGACAACACGGCGAGGTGTTTCCAGTGTAAAGGCCCGACTTGGGCGCCACGGCCCGCACCCAAAAGACACGTCGTCCCATCTTGGAGGTTGCAGAATTTGCACATTGTCGATCAAGATGCAGCATGAGGATTTTGAGCCTCAGCCGGCTGCTGCCGCGCCGATCGGCACCTTTGGGTCGGTCTTGGCATGTGTTGTCATTGAGAGAGTAGTCGATCCACCGCCCGTTTGGGATATGCTCAGGGCTTCATCTCTGAACCCCTGGCGGCAGATCAGCCCTAACACGATAACGCCTCCACGGCGCAGCTCGGCGCGGTGTGGGCGGAATCTCCCGCAACGTTCCAGGCCGCATGACCGTTGCCGAACCTCGCCTCGAGCCGAACGGCGTCCCTGCATGCACGCAGGCGGTGCTCTGTGCTACCCTGGAGCCTCGCACAACCTCACCAGCCCGAGAGGCGCACTCTGACCAGAGTCCGGCGCGGATTACCCCAGGAGAACGATTATGCAGAAGCACTGCTCCCTGCGTCAGCTTCCGAGGCGATCGTTGAGAGACTTGAGGCGCAAGAGAGGCAGTGTAGGAGGGCGCACTGCGGCTTTATCAATGAATAACCAGCGGAGTAACGGCTCCCAATTCCCGAGTCTCCTCCTTCTCGCCCTTTCCAGCACCCGGCGAGTTACTCAAGATGTCGTATCTGAACCCCTCGCTCGTCATGATGGCCCTCTGTGCGCGGGGGGCGGTTGGCGCCTACGCCGAGAAGCTCTGCAACGACGGCAGCTATACCAGCCCTGGCAGCGGATTGACGTGTAAGACATCCACTTGCCATTGGCTAGGAGCCGCGAGCGGTAGCTAACTTGACACTAGACGTGCCGAATGCGTGGAACGCAGACGTCAAGGGGTTCTCATGCGTCGCGGTTAGTGATCGATGGCACCTGGCTTCCCATCACCCGCGCTAACCGGCCGACGGGGTGTTGACAGGTCCGGGACTCACCGCCGTCCTTCGACGCAACTTGGAAGTGGTCGTCGGACCCCGCGACGGTCCACTCCTACCCCCACGTCAAGTTCACTCATCCCGCGCTCCCGGTACCCCTGTCCAACATCTCGGCCCTGACACTCTCGGCGCAATGGGCCATGGGTCCGGGATCGGCGCCGCGGTCAGTGCCCAGCATCGACTCGTCCGGCTTGGCAAAACTTGACGTGTCGGCCAATGCCGCCTTTGACCTCTTTGCCGATCGCAATCCTGGCAACTCTCAGAAGGAGACCGAAGCTGAGACGGAGATCATGATCTGGCTGGGCCGGGTCGGCCGCGCAGAACCCCTGGGATATGCCGGGAGCGACTCGTATCGCGCAAAGCTGATAGCTGGCCACGTCGAATTGTATGTGCTGTTGCGCCATTGATGCCCAAGACTCGTGCTGACCAACCTCTCGCAGTGCCCTGTATCAGGGGATGAATCAGAGAGGTACCACCGTCTTCACGTGGGCGGCGGAGGCCAACGAGACCAGCTTCTCGGCTGATGTCTCCCCGCTGATCCAGTATCTCTGGCGGAACGGGCTGATGTCCCCTGGATCCAACCTGGGACTCATCGGGTTTGGAACGGAGGGTTACCACGCCGATGGGAACGTCACTTTCTCGGCAGCGAGCTGTGATGTGAACGTCTTGGCCGGACCTGCCCCAACTCTGATAATCGCGCCGATTCCAACTGCGACCGACGACCCCCCGTCGGCGGCGGGACGCCTCCGCCAGCCATGGCTATCGGCCAGCCTGTCGATCAGCGGAATCGCTGGCGCTCTGCTGTTCTCTTTCTGATCAGAGTATCTGCTTGCGGGTTTCCGCTATCCTCATCCGGGGAAAGGGTACCTGCATCGGGCAGGGAGTGCAGATAACACGAGAGGCGGACTTTTCTTTTTCTTGTTTTGCGCGGGCGCCACACGATCGGAGAGGCGCTCAGACTGGGTTTCGGTTTCCTCATCATCTGGTATCTAGACAAGACGTTCAAAGAGATTTCTTAGCATGGCGATCATCTTTCCTCTTCTGACATAGCGGGCTGAACCTCTTCCACCCCCCTGCTCTCAAAATCGATGGTCACTTTTTTCTCGGGTCGATCGCTGCGCAGACGGGGCCGGCATCCCACCGACCCGCCGTCACCGCAACTTATTGTTGCCGACATGGGATTTACGGACCTGGATTGTTTACGCCGGGGACTGCTTATATGGCGGGAGTGGCAGAGCTGCCACGCCCTTCCAAGCATGTCCCGCCAGCGGACTCCCAGCCTCGCTCCTTGGGACACCAACCCCCTCTTTCTCTCAGAATATGGCTGCCAGAGACGAAATGCGTCTGCCCCGGGTGGAATCGCTCCTCCATCCGTCTCGGCCGGGCACACCAGGCTCGCAGCACAGCAGGGCGTCGACCCGCGAGACTCGGGATCCCTTCGGGGACCCATCCGAGGACCTGTCTGATGCCTCCTCGCCGGGTGCGGGCTCAAGCTCGTCTCTTGTATGTGCCCTGAGGACTTGTCTGCCGTGAAGGCGCTGACACCACCGCTAAGGAACACCTCCCGCTGCCTGGGTCTCTCCCAACAAGACCGCTGCCTGCGGTCCTGTCAGCGAGCCGAGATGTGGATGTCATTGTAAGTGAGCCACGAAACACTACGATCTCCTCGTCCACGGGCATTGACACAAGACCAGACCCCAGCCCCAGGGCATGAAGCAACCCTGAACGAAAAGACAGCCCACATCACCGGCTCAGAATCCTCCTCCATCTCTCGCTGCCCACCAGCAACACCAGCACCAGCACCAAACCCCCAAACCACCACCACCCCCAACGACCCAGAAAAGAACCCCTCCCCTCCCTCCCAAGAGCCTCAGAAAAAAACCCGCAACCCCTTCCGCCGCACCCACGCCGCCTTCCGCCGCACCTACTGCCCCGCCACCGAGCCCGACCTCGTCCTCCCCACGGGCCCCACCGACGACGAAAAGCTCCGCTACCTGCACACCAACCGCCTGCCCCTCTATCTCTTTGGCGTCATTTCCTTCCTGACCCTCTCTGCGGGCATGTGGCTGTTCGCGGTCAGCGCGCCCATCTTTGCTTGGTACGGCGTCTTTGTCGGGTTTCTCAACATCTACTTGATCATTTCCTATTTTGTGGGGGTGGTGGGAAGGGACTGGGACTATGCCGCGCATTGTGAGATTGTGGAGCAGTTTCCTATTACTGAGGCGTCGGCGCCCACGGTGGATGTGTATCTGCCGTGTTGTTCGGAGCCGGTTGAGATACTGGAGAATACGTATCGGCATATTGTGCGGCTGGACTGGCCGGCCGCGAAGCTCAAGGTGTGGGTGTTGGATGATGGGGACCAGCCTGCGGTGAGGGAGCTGGCGGAACGGTATGGGTTCGGGTACATGGTGCGGGAGGACCGGCCGCGGTTGCGCAAGGCGGGGAATCTGCGTTGGGCGTTTGCGCGGACGCAGGGGGATTTCTTTGCGATTTTTGATGCGGATTTCTGTCCCAGGCCGGACTTTTTGCGGGAGATTGTTGTGGAGCACCTGGCGGACGAGAGGACGGCGATTGTGCAGAGTCCGCAGTTCTTCCGGGTCACCGACGAGCAGACGTGGGTTGAGCAGGGCGCGGGCGCGACGCAGGAGCTGTTTTATCGCGTGGTGCAGGTCAACCGGAATAAGTGGGGGGCGTCGATTTGCGTGGGGAGTAATGCTGTGTATCGGAGGGCGGCGTTGGAGGAGGTGGGTGGGACGGCTGAGATTGGGTTCTCGGAGGATGTTCATACTGGGTAAGTTTTCTCAGGAGGTCATTGGTGCGTCTCCTGCTAACTGGAGAGCAGGTTTGATGCCGTTGATCGTGGTTGGAAGGTCAAGTACATACCGCTGTGTCTGGCCACGGGCATCTGCCCCAACACGCCACGCTCCTTTTTCTCGCAACAGATGCGCTGGGCCCGCGGCAGCACGACGCTGCTGACCACGAAGCACTTTTGGGCTTCGAAGCTGACGTTCATGCAGAAAGTCTGCTATCTCTGCGGTAAGCCCTGAGTCCCGTCAATTTTGCGCTCTAGGCACACTAACTCCCTCCAGGCCTGCTCTACTACTCGGCCGTCTCCCTCGGCATCTTCATATCACCCATCCCGGGCACGCTTCTTTTGTTTTTCCGCCCCGAGTGGTTCAAGTACTACAACCTGGCCTTTGCCATCCCGTCCATCTTCTATGGCTCGCTGCTCTTCCGGTTCTGGGCCAAGGCCAAGTACGGCTTCAACGTGCAGCACGTCATGGTGGTGCAGTCGTACGCCTACCTGACGGCCATCAAGGACCGCTTGTTTGGCATCGAGCTGCTGTGGGCCGCCTCGGGCGACAAGAAGGCCCACAAGAGCAACAAGTACCGCAACATGCGGATTCTGTGCTGGCTGTGGACCATCATCACCGTCGGGGGTGTGGTGGCCGCAGTCACGTACCGGGTGGTCACGGGGTTCCTCTGGTATCATACCGTCCCGTTGCTGGTGCTCAACGCGTATAATGTCTACATTACGCACTATTTCCTATTCTGTTCGTGGCGGTGGTAGCCACGGGGCTGGATGCCTCATTGCTGATGACTAGACGGTATTGTTGGGAAGACTGTTCCGGGCACCTAGGGACTGGAGGTGGGAATTGACGGCGGGGCCGGGCAACTCGACACAGGAATAATTTCATACTAATGACATATTGACGGCGACAGTGTGCATAAACGGTACTACGGGTAGTCTGGTTTCTAATCACAACGCATAGCTAATAGTTCTAACCTTGAGTTTCCCTGTTCTCACGTCGTTGAGTAGGTAGTTTGGTTCAGGATATTCTGTAAGGGATCTTGAGACAAGAGATCTGATGTAGAGCTCAAATCCTGCGAGACAGCCTTGATTGGCTCGGGGTATTAGACAAATGTCTGAGACAGAGGAAACAGATCGAACCCGAGCAGCATCGGTGCAACATGTCAGTCCGGTGACACAACACTACTCGGGTCGGGGGATCAACAGATTTGGGTGGTTCGAGACAAAAGCAACTGACTGGATACAAGGTAACCCAGGTCCGGTAGCACGAATCGGACGGCGAATACGGTGGTGTGATTGGTGTCTCAGCAGTTCTGCCTGCCCGGTGCGTCATTACTGCCTCGAAGTGTGCCTGTTTATGTAACTTGGGAGACAGCCGGGCCGAGGACAAGTAGGGCGCGTAATAAGGACAGGTGTCAACTCGAGACTGCACTCAATCTGACGATTGTTTGCGTGAGAATATGTGCATTGGGAAGCGGGAATATGTACAGAGAAGGATGAGGGCCCGATGCTCCTTCATGACCAGCCATTATCCATGTGGCATCTTAAATTGTGCCAAAGCCAGCCGTGTTGATCACGCTCTTGGCGGTGTTGTAGTCGGTGGCAGAGGCAATGTTTCTGCCCGAGAAGTTGGTGAGGAAGCTGGTGTCGGTTCCAGACAGCGTGCCGGAGCTACCGAAGCCGTTGGCCTGGCATGCGTGTCCAAGATACGCGGTGCAGGCCGAGTTGGCGCTGCTGCCCGCGAGGAGCTGGCCAGTGCTGCCGGCCTCGAGCGGTGTTTGGATGCCCTGGAAGACACTGCCCTCGACAACGACCTTGGCGCCGGTGCTGAGCTCAAACGAGTGTCCCTTGCTGTCGTACCAGTAGTTGTTGACGGCGTGGAGAAGGGTATTGCCGCCAACCTTGGGGGAGCGGCCGGACATGTGGTAGATGAGGTTGTTCTTGAAGGTGATCATCTGCCGTGGCTGTGTTAGGCAACCTGTGAGAGAAGAACTTGTGAAAACTGGAGACTTACGTCGTTGGAGCCGGTGAAGTACAAGCCCCAGTAGTGATACGTGTCGCACGTTGCTGACCACGAAGTCTGACCGTCGAACTTGCTGTTGGAGATGGTAACACGCCCGCTAGCGCTGTTGCCCAGAACAATGTGCTGACGTCCAACGAGAGAGGTGGTGACATGGTCAATCCAAATCATGTCAGTGTTGTCGAGGGTAATGGCATCCCCACCCCAGACATACTGCGGGTTGAGATTGGTGATCTGGACATTCTGGATGATGACGTTCTTGGCACCGCTGACCAAGCGAAGACCTTTGCCCTTGATGATCCCCTTGGTTCCGACGCCGATTAGGGACTTGTTGGACCCGACGGTGATGCCGAGAATACCGGCCTTGTCGTACTTGACCGTCACCTTGGCGGCGTTTGGCTGGTAGTTGGTACACCAGCCATTCAGGTTGATCGCTGTCTGGCACCCCGAGCCGGTGCCCCAAGGAGCGCAGCCAGTCTCGGTGACAGTGCCCTCGGTTCCAGTGAAGTCAAAGGTCCGGTCGAGCATGATGACGCGGGCCTGGGAGTCGCCGAGGTACGAGACCAGCTGGGCGGTGGTCGTAGGATACACAGCCGCGGCGCTGCCTCCGCCCGTGACGCCCTTGGCGAAGCCCTCAGCAGCACCAGTAACAGCTGCGGCGGTTTGGGCCAACACGGCAAAAGCCGAGGAGAACAGAGTGGAAGACCTCATGGTGACGGTGGCACTTGTGAGTGGGAGTAGAAACGAAGGAAGAAAGCCATCGGACACAACGCCGAGCGGCGATCAGATATACCCTTTATACATCAAGTTCTCAGCCTCCCTCCTGTTCCTTTTTCTCCGAAGCTGTCAAGGTATGAGTCCGGGATGTATGCTCCCTCGTGACCCACACCCCTACCTGGTGGTCTCGGGATGGATCAAACAACGGCTCCTCCGCCGATCGTGGATCTCGTGAATCTCAGGCCGGGCAGCGTTGAAACGCTCCAAGGAGTGGGCCTTGCGCGTCCGCTGTTAGCGCCGAACGAATTGCTCTTTGGGGCAAAGTCCGTAATGCTAGCGGAGAAAAGGGGGCTGGATCCTCCTACGCCAAGTGCTCCTCGGCGTTCGAAGCTCCGACAACTCCATGGCCGAGGCGGAAAATGCTCCTGCTGGTGCCCGATCTGTTGCGGTCACAGACCTTAATATTTCCGTCAGCCCGGGAAGAGCAAAAATAGAGACACGAGGTCAGGTACATAGTCCTTCAACACTAGGTGGTTTGACAATTATTACCTACAGGCAGTAGTTCAACGAGAATCCGCAGATCGCAAGGCTTTTAACGGCACTGGTTCGGAGATTTGGGATCCACCCATGCAAGAAATCGTCATGCCTTGATGCGATTGGGGCACGCTTCACGTGGCAACCCGATCCAGCGATCCTCGCTCCCGCTCTTATTGGAGGAGACCTTGCGAGGAAAGGCAAGTACCGAAATACGCAGGACCGGATTTCCCGGTATATCCGCAGTATACTCCGTTTCTCTCAACCAGCCTCGTTCAGTCTTGCCATGGACGTCGTTGAAGGTGGTTCAAGGCTCGTCAGGGGCTTGGGTTTTCGTCATCCTCCGTCCCCTGGCGGAGGTATCCGTCCACAACGACCCCTGTCTCCCTGCACCCGTGCTAACCGAGCCTCGCAGGTAACCCACTCCCTCGGCTCTTCAGCTGGAATGGGTATCGCGGAACTCGCCGGGATACTGTTTCTCCTCCAGTCACGATTTGGGGTAAACCGTCAGGTGTTGTCGACTCATGAGGGGGGAGATCATTGGCGCGGTAAACAGGGGGATGCCGCAAATGGGATCGTCGCGGTTTTGTGCATTGGGGTATGTTCTTTCCTGAGGGTGGCTATAAGTAACGGTAGCATCTGAAGGTGGTGACCAAGGTGTAGGTGGATCTCCATGCCTGATGTGGATGCGGCGGCCCCTTTTCTCCGCAGGCAGTGGTGTTGGCTGACATCCACAGGAATTCACGGCATGGCCCGGCAGCCTAGCCACCGCGAACCCATCCCCAGTGTGTGCTTGTGGTGCACATCAAGCTGGGATGACTGGCCCGAGTTGCGATGATCCCGCCGCTCCGTACCCCGGCGCGCGAGGCCCCTCCTCCGGGATCAATGGGTCAGGGCTCCGGGGCTCTGGGCTCTGGCACTCGCTCTCCAAGGTCTGCTCTGCACGGCGGGCCGCTTTCCTGTCCATCCTCCTCCTCCACGGCCGGTAGACCAGCACGGATCCCACACCGACGAGAAGAAACAGCCCGCAGATACAGCCTCCGATGATGTCGTAGTTGTCTCCGATGGCACCGACGCCGTCCCAGAAGCTCCCCTCGGGCTCCGCGACATTCTGCACCAGAGACAGGATCTGGATGATGCCGATAAACGCCGATACGACGACGGTGATGCCCGTCAACACGATGGAGTAGTACAGGATCGCGACAACGTCCCTGGAGAACGCCTTGGACGTGTACAGCGCCATCATGAGCGCACCGTCGGTCGTATCCAGCATACACATGCCAGCTGCACGCACGTCAGTAAGTCTTTCTGGCCCCCAACACAACAACCAAGGGATGACTCACCAGTAAACAAGATCGGGAAGATCAGAATCACCCAGATACTCGTCCCCTGCGCAGCCTGGATGCTCGCAATCCCCAAGATGGCGATCTCGGAGCTGGTATCGAACCCCAACCCAAACAACACCCCCAACGGCAGCATCTTCCACGGCCGATCCACCATCTTAAACACGGTCCGAAACACAGTCGCCATAAACCCAATGCCCTCAAGCGGCATCGCCTGCGAAGCGGCCCCCCCATCGGCGCTCCCAATCCCGTCCACCCCCACGCCGTCCGGGTTCGCCCTCTGCTGCTCCACCACAACCCTCACCCGCCTGATCATCCTCGCGAGCACCCACCCATTGCCGATGCAGAGCAGCAGCAGAAACGCAGCCGACACGCTCGTGCCGATGATGCCACCGACCCGCTGGAAGTCGTCGAAGCGGTCGCGGAGGGCGCCGGCCGTCGCCGCCACGACGATGCATGTCACTATCACGACGGTCGAGTGGCCTAGACTGAAAAAGGTCCCCACCGCGACGGGGCGCTGGCCTGACGCGATTAGGCGGCGCGTGGTGAGATCTATTGCTGAGATGTGCTGTTGCGAGGGGAGAGATAAGAGGCAGGGGTTAGCTGTGCTTGTTGTGGGTGTGCACGCGGGGGGTTGCCTATCAGGGGAAGGGCGCCGGAGAGGGGTTGGGAGGGGGACGTACGTCGGCGTCTAGGGCGTGGCGCAGGCCGAGGGTGTAGGACAGCACTGCAGGGGAGATGAGTTTGGGGTAGTAATCTAGAGAGGTGGTGTCAGGTTTGTGTCGCGTGCTTCACATGTGGTTGTGCAGGGGCACCCACGCAGGAGGATGCCGGCGGCAGCCCAGACGATGCCGTTAACGAGCACGAGCAGGCCGATGAGGCGGAGGGCGGGCAGCGGGATGCCGGAGAGATAGCGAGGGAGGCGCCACTGGGAGGGCCATGTCGGACGGGGGAAGGGCATGGCTAGTAGTGACTAGGAGTGTGGCAAGGGGGTAGTGTTGATGTTGACTCGCGATCGAGAGGACACACAAAGTCACAAACGCAGAAGGACTGAAGAGTTTTCAGGAACAGGGGAAGATTGGCGGGGAAACACGAGCCCGATGACTTCATTCTCGGATGCATGTTATCGCGGCATCTTGAGCCGTGCATGAGCCGACATCGCATCGGCCCTCGCCGGCCAGCGGCGGTGCGGTTTGGCTTCTAGCATTGGCATTACATTGCATTTGCAAGAGCTGGTGCAGATGAGAAGATGGAGAATCAAAGCGCGCTGCAGCAAACCCCACAATGGAGTTGTGTTGCACTGAGATAAGGCTTATCCCGTGCTTCTGGTTGGCATCTTTGGGGGTTGTGTGGCGCCATTAGTCAAGCTAGATCCGCTACCTATCATCTCAGCAGAAACCCAGATCTCTCCTTGTTTCCCTGTTCACTGCTGTGGGCTAGGTGCACTGTGAGGGGGCTGACACAGGACAGTCTGCTCCGAGCCGAGACTCACCATACTGCCAAGTCCCTTACCTTACCCTCCCCCCTTTTTATTCGACACCAACTCCGAAACGGCGGGCCGTTCGTAATCAGAACCCCCCCGCACCACCCCGACCTCCGGGAACCCCACAGCCGCACCAGCCCTCCGCCTTGGCTCCGGCATCACTGCCGGTTCCTTGCATCGGCCCCACCAACCAACCATATCTCTCCGATCAAACCTACCTACCGTTGAAGTGAGTCGCAGCGGCGCGGCGGTGTCACCACGACTACCACGTAGCCAGGCGCGGCGCTGGCACGAGGTCGTCGTCCCATCATCACGTCGCCGTTACCCCTGAATCTGCCTCGCCGGCTCGGTCCCGAGTCGGGCCTGGTTGATGTGCTGTCGTCCGTCTGTGAGCAACGACGACGTAATCGTCGTCATGCTGCCTGCTCTAGGATGGGCCGTTCTAGAGCGCCGCACACAAAATCAACCCACGTGCGGACCTCCAGCCAACCTTCTCTCCAGCGTTATCCCGAATCGCGGTTGTTCCCCCGCTAGATCGGGTCATATCCCTGGCGAAGACTCGCCAGCTTGTCTCTTCCCCTCATTTTGGCGGCGTGGGATGACGGCCATTGGGAGACCAACATCTTATCACGTTGTCAATCTTTTCCCCTGCCGGGCAGGAAGAGAAAGAGGGCACGGGTCACTTCAACGGCCCTGAATGGCCGATCCTTCGGCAAGGGTTGAGCGCTTCGAGCAGCCCGTAGCCCCCAACCTTCCGCATTCGGACACCGGGAGATTTCGACGCCACAGCGAGCTACGCAGCGGTGCTCCACACCAGCCGCCATAGACGCTCACTTGTCCAACGACACCTAGTGTATGGACTGTACCTATGTACCGACCCATGTGCGTACCAGACGTGCCAGGTAAGACACTGTAGCGCATTAATAGAATAGCTATATAAGATGCCAAGGACGAGCTCATATTGAACGAAGCTTGTTTTTGCCACAGGATCGACACCACTACCACCCAGAGGCTCCTATCCTCCTCTTCCCCATTCTCCTGTGCTCAACCCCTATCTTATCTCACAGAGCACCATCATGGCTGCAAGACTCTTCCTCCTGGGCGCTGCTGCTGCCAGCTGCGCGATCGCCACCTCGACTGTGTGCTCGGCCAGTGCCCCCTTGAGCTGCCACAACACCACGACGTACGACACTTGCTGCCTCAGCGCCCCCGGCGGCCATCTCCTCCAGACCCAGTTTTGGGACACGAACCCCACCACCGGGCCCTCCAACTCCTGGACCATTCACGGGCTCTGGTATGAATCATTCTCTCCTGGTCAGGCCACAATGAGAAAGATCGCTGACAAAACACACCAGGCCGGACCACTGTGAGTGATGGTAGTATCACCCATGCATCAGGAGACCAATACTGATAAATCCCAGGCGATGGAACATACGACTCCACCTGTGACTCGACCCGTGCGTATACCAGCATCGGCTCGCTTCTCTCGGCCAATGCCCCCACCACGTACGCGTATATGCAGACCTACTGGAAGGACATCAACGGAGCCGATGAGACCTTCTGGGAGCACGAGTGGTCCAAGCACGGCACCTGCATCAGCACCCTGAATCCCTCGTGCTACACCAACTACGTGTCCAAGCAGGAAGCCGTAGACTTCTTCAACAGAGCCGTGGCCCTGTTTCAGACGCTCCCGTCGTACACGTGGCTCTCTGCCGCCGGCATTGTGCCCTCTTCGACCGCGACTTACACCCTGGCCGCCATCCAGTCCGCCCTCACCTCTCACTTCGGGTACGCCGTGACCATCAACTGCAACTCCAACAACGAGCTCGATGAGCTCTGGTACCACTACAACGTGCAGGGCTCTGTGCAGAGCGGCACATTCTACCCCACCACCCCCGTCGGCTCGGGCTCGACCTGCCCGTCGACGGGCATCAAGTACCTGCCCAAGTCCGGCACCCCGACCACCACCACCGGCACCACGCTGACCACGTCGACCACCGCGTCGACCGGCACCGGCGTCGCCCTGTCGGGCTCGGGCTACCTCAACGTGATCTACAGCGGCAGCCAGAACGGCTGCCTCATCAGCGCCGGCACGTGGTACACCAGCGGCACCTGCGCCACCTTCACCGCCGCCGCAAGCGGTATGTCCTCCTTCTCTCACCGCCTCATGCTCTCTTCACCCCACTGAAGATAAAACTAACGTGACCCAAACCCCAGGCTCCGGCTTCACCCTCACCTCCAGCAAGGGCAAGTGCGCCGTCTCGAGCGGCACGCTGACCTGCGCGTCAACCGTCACCACCGCCACCGTCTTCACCTACGACGGCACCTATCTGCTGTACAGCGGCAGCTCCAGCTTCTACACGACGGCTGTGCCGTCTGGGACGACCCAGGCGACTGTGTATACCACGTCGCATACCGTGACGTTCAAGATTAAGTGGCAGGCAATTTAAGGGGTATTCTTGACCAAGGGAGGTTGGGGTGGTGTAGTATGAAGGGCGAACGATTTTGGTAGGATGAGGGAGTTGCTTGGCCAACTACCCGAGGTCGTTTCAAAAAAGACAGGCCGTACAGATATGGGCAGCTTTAAGTTGGCGATGACTTCGACTTGGTCGGAGTTTCAATCAAGGGAGGGGCATTGTTATCTCATTCGTAAAAGCAATGCGTATCTCGTTCCTCGTGCCTTTGCACTTGGCCGCTTTTGAGACTGGGCTGCCACTTTCAACTCTCCCGAGTGGTCCATCATACCGAGGCACCTGCCAACCGTGAGATCGTGGAATCTCATGATGAGACTGGCGCCTGTGCTCAATCAGAGAACCACCGTTCTTTGCGGGCACCCCCTGATTCGGATTACGAATCCGTGAGACCCAAACACTACACTGCAAATATCTTGGAAGGTTCACGATGCTTTGATCGGCGAAACGATGCTAGGAGAGCGCAGCATCTCGTTCTAGAGGGACAGGTCCTTAACCACTTGATTAAAGGGTAACTTTGAGGACGTGACATGACTTGAGAAGGTATAGGTACGGTACAGGTGATAACCTGGATAGATAGATAGACATCGAGCGGTTGAAACGCTCGGCATAGAAGTCAAGACGGACCTGGCGTGGTCGAACTCGACGATACCGAACTTGACGTCGCCGACTTGGCCGAGCATCCAGCCACCATGGGATTATCCAGCCAGGCGCAGTACGATATCCAAACCTGCACGGCGCTGAGGGCCGTCGCCACGACGCCGAATAACACCGCAAAACCGAGCCCCAATACAACCCACCAGGTGGACCAACGCGAGCTCTTGCGCTTGTCGGACCAGCGCTCAATGCGCGTGATCGGCGCCGGGTTCTCGATCTCCTTCCAGAGCACGTCCAGCCGCTCCCCCCAGTGAGGAAACTTCCTGTACAGGTCGCCGATGTTTTCGGGGTTCCGGGCGTCCCGGGGCCCCTCATGGCGCTGCGAGAAGATGGAGAAGCCCTCGGCGAAGGCGGGGTCCTCTTTCTCGGCTTCTTTGAGGATGGCTGGCGATGGCCCATCTGTGGCGGGGAATAGTAGGTTGTATGTGTTCAAAGTCTCGATTACCAAGTCCGGCGGGAGACAACCCCTGAATTGGTCAGCGCGAGTTGTGTGAGTAGGGATAACGGCACTTACAGGGCCAATGCCTCGGCCGCATCGTGGTCTAGGTCGGGCTTGTTGGCGACCAGCGTCTTCAAGCACATCTTGAGGTAGCAAGGGTAGCGAAAGACGTAGATCGTCTTCCAGTCGGCTCCCACGAGGAGCTCCAGGTGGTCCGTCAGCCGGTCAGTCCACTCGATGCGGATGCGGGCGTCGGTGGTTAAAGCGCGGGCTGTGATACGGGAGACGGTGATGACGGTATTCCGGCGGTCGTCGAGGGGTGCCGACCAGCGTGGATATACGCGGTTAATGAAGGCGGCTAGAGTCTCGTCGGTCTTCCACACTGGGTTGAAGACGTCGCCGCCGAAGGTTCCTGGAGTCTTACAGGCCGTGACCAGCATGGCGCGCACAGCAAGGTCCAGGGCGGCGGCCACGATGTTGGGAGCGGCGATGGACGTCTTGGTCATAGTGGCGTTGGATTTGAGCAGTTCAAACAGCTCCAGGGCGTCATCGTGGGTGTAGATGAGGGGGCGGCTAAAGATGACAGCCCTCTTCACCTCCTGGCGGTAGTACTCAAAGTAGGGCGCCATGGAGCCGAGGCTCGCGGCGCCTGTTGCGCCAAAGACATTCAGGATGGCGTTTTTGGTGTCATCGTCAAGCTCGCGGGCGAAGACGGCCACAAGATCCGTCCGGTCGTCCATACCTGAGCGACATGTGCATGTCAGGGTCGGCGGTTAACGTTATGACGATCGCGAAGTGAACGGGGGGCGTGTTCATCCGTCGCCAGCATAAAAGGCACACTCCTTCAGCCCTGCGCCACAGAGAGTGGCCCAGACCGAGCACCGGGGAGCCATCCTTTTCAGCTGAGGGGTCTTGTCCAATCGTGTTGAGCCATCCTCGCCAATAATGCAGAAGCCCGAAACGCGACAGGGGCGTTGATCGTTAGCGTCCCGACTGCGGCAGAAGTGCCGCCCCCTTGGCTCCTTGGTTCAAGCCCCCAACGCCCGGTGTCCAAGGAACATGATAAACTGCCATGCCCCGTGCGCGTTGATCTCCCCCGTGAAACCTCAATCCAAGTCACGACTCAATCCACGACGAGATTGCCGCGCATGTCGTGACAAGAGACGACGGCGCGACAATGTCGACAGTCGTCGAGGTGCAGACGGCTGCTGACCCGAACGACACCGTCATCCTCAGTGGGGCGCCCAAAAGCGAGGGGCTCTCGACTTGGTGGCGCGAAGTCCGCCAGGCCCGCCAACTGCGCCGAGGGCCGCGTGGTCGTCCACCCCGCGAGGCACAACCGCAACCGCAACCACAACCACAACCACAGCCACCAACGCAGGCGCTTCAAGTTCCCGCCCCTTCGCGCCCGCGCCCTTCTTGGTCTACCTTTGGCACCCGGGGCACCGATTCGGGAGTTCCCAGCTTGGTGCCAGCATCGGCCACAGTTTCTGCGACGACTTCGGAAGAGTCCCGTCGACCAGCGGCACCGGCACCGCCGACAGAACCACCGCCAGCGCCGCCGCTCTTGCAGAACCCCGTGCAGAATCCTGCACCGACGAACCAGGCCGCCGTAGCCCGCGCCAACCTTTACGAAGTCGAAGTGCGCTTGACCGCTCTGCAGAAGCTCCAAACGCTCGCGCTTGGCTCGGCGCTGGGACTCCGCGCGGACCGCATGGGGGAGTTTACAGAACAGGAGATAGAAACGCTAGGCCGGTTTCAAAAGGCCTACGATGAGAAAGGCATCGCTTGGTTTCGCGGCAAGCGCGTGCCGTCCCTCATCTTTGAGCTCGTTGCCCTTCGCAGCGATGACGCCGGCGCCACCACCGGAGGAAGGCCAGAGACTAGCATCTGCGTCAAAGGCTTGTCCTCCGATAATCAAATCAAACAGTTCCACGAAGTCATGTCCAAGAGTGCCATCCGCCGCCTTTACTCCGGGATGCGACTCTCGTACGACAAGACCTTGGTACAGAGGCCGGCGAGGGAGATCGACGAAGAATACGACCACCTTCCCAGCTCACTCGGCGACACGCTGTGCGGTACACGGGTATCAACGCGACGGGAAGGGCAGTCGGAATGGGCTTCGACGATCGGGGGCCTTCTAGAGATGGGCGGGAATCTGTACGCCGTGACCTCCTCGCACAAGCCAGACGACAACGACGTTGCATCAACAACCGCCTCCCTCAGCAACGAATCCAGTCCTTCCACACTTGTTGGCGCTGAGTACGACGACGATGTCGAGCCGGCTTTGGTCCTCGATCTCCCGTATCTGGAAAAGTCTGTTGACCACGGCAAAACCGCCGCGACATTGGGCGTTGCAGCAGACACCCCGAGTTATTTCTGGCCGACCTTGAACACAGTCGATCGGACAATTGAGGAGGGAGGAGATTGGCGGTTGATCAGGGTTTCGTCAAACCACTGTCTCCCAAACTCGCTACCACGAGGAACAGTTACAGAGTACGCGAGCGCGGCGAACAAGACGACCTACATCACGGACCTTTTCGACACCAAACCCTCACGAACGAGAGTCTCGGTACTTGCCGGCTTTAGCGGGCTCTGTAGGGGGACTTTGCTCTCCAGCCCGGCCTTCCTCTCTATCCATGGTACCGCGCCGACCCAGGTCTGGACCGTTGTGTTGGATGATGGCACAACCCTGCAGAAGGGCGACTCGGGCTCCTGGGCTGTAGACGACGAAGGGCGTTGGGTGGGCACGGTAACAGCCATGTCAGGATGGGACGCCTATCTGCTTCCTGCTCGCTTGCAGATTCACCAGATGCAAGCCCAGCTCGGCCACCCCCTCTCACTCCCGTCCCCGCTGAAGTGCTATATGCAGCTGGCCGCGGACGAGTCCATTTCTGAGGACCTCGCCACCTCATTTGCAACCCAGGCGCTGGCGCCCGACGTCTTGGTCGCCTCCGCGTCGGACGTGGACCCGCGCGTGCGTCGCTTGGCTCTGGGCCTGGCGATTGCGAGAACCAATCCTTCAGTTTCCGCGACTGTGCTAAAAAATATTCTCCGCCGGAGGAATTTTGATCTACTCTCGGTCTTAGAAGAATCGGTAGGAGCCCAGCTAGAGTTGGATGGGTCGCCTGCGCTGGATCGACTCAAATCCATATCTTACTCGATGGCGTCTCGGGGCCTTACAGGTACACGAGCAGAGATCCAAATGGCGTTGGCAGGTCGGATACACGTCACCGAATTTGGGTCTGGGGCGGGCTCCATCACAATTGGCGACACTCCCGGCAGCCCGTCAAACCTAAACGATCCCATCACGGCGGCCGTTTCCAGCCCCGAGCCGGAACCGACGAAAGAAAAGCCCTCCAAGAAGCTAAGTTGGAAACCACTCGCAACCCTGCCTCACGGTGACGAAGACATCCGTAAGTGTTTCCTGCATGTGACTGACGAGAGGATCAACTCTAACCGCCAATACCAGTACCAGACGAACGGACAAGCTACGGCAGGGCGTGGGACCACCTCATCATCAACAACATCATTCTAGGTGGCATGAGCGCCCTTGCTGGCATGGCTGCCCTCGCCACGATCCTGAAGCTGCAGCCAAACCTTCGATTAGGCCTGTCGACCGCCGACTCCTCCCTCGCCGCCGCATTGGGGCCCATTGCGGGCCTCGCCCTCGCCGCACCTTTGGTCTGCGCAGGATTCATTCGCTTCATCCTGTCGTATCTAAATAAGCGCTTTTACAGCTGGTTCATCTTTGTCTCCGTCCCCATCATGGCGGTGATGTTCTTCGCCGAGCTCTTCACCCGGACGACCATCGCAGTGGCCGTCGTGTCTAACATTCTATCCATCCCTGCAGAGAGTTCGTGTGCTCCCGACTTCGTCGCATCACCCCTATGTCGCGCTAACACTTGCCCACAGAAACCACCGCCTTGTATATTGCCGGCCTCGCGGCCTCCGCGCCGTTACTTTTCGACAGTTTCCTTGACCCTTTGGCCGTCGGTCTCATTTTTTCAGACGTAACCGCGCCATCAGCAAGCTACCGTGACAAGAAGACTGGTATGTCCGGCTGGACCAAGCGCGTGTATGCCATAAGCCGCTATCTTCTCATGTACCCGACGTGCGTGGGATGGGACGCGCTGGCAGGCTATACGTTCTCGCATGTCGCGAGGAACTACGGTAAGTCCCGCCCACACGAGGTCTTTCGGCCCCTTTTTTGCGCTCCCTCCTTTTTCGATGCTACAAGGTAGATGCTAACGGGTCAACTACCTACTTGCCCAGGTTTCGGTTTGTTTTTTGACGGTCTCTTGTACAACGAGGGAGCGATCGGCAACGACGACGGAGCGGCTGCTGCCGCGGGCGCGGTATTTGGCACGGTCTTTCTTCTGTGGCGGCCTCTAGCCTTCATCGTCGTGCTGGTATACGACTTGTGTTTTCCCGACAAGGAAAGGCCGGGCTCGGGACAAGAGACATGGCGGAAAAAGATTTGGACGTTCGAGGAGCTCAAACAACGCACGGTGGGGGTGTTCATTGGAAAGAAGGCGATACGGTCTTTGCCGACGAATACGGCGGATATCACGCGAGCTCATACAGTTTAAGCTGGGACTTTTCTCTCTCTGTTATATACCCAATACAAATTCTTGAGCCTGCGTCGCTCAACCTTGAGCCGGTTCAGATCCCAGTTACGACTCTCTTGCAACGATGGTTGATGAATCATATGTTGTGCATGATACTGGAGTCTCGGCGAGAGAGGAATGAACAACAAGCAGAACCTGTCGAGCTGAAGGTTGAAGGAATTCGATTCGCCGTTTTTGACGACGCAGCCTCTAGGACAAACTCAAATACATACAATGAATGAACTCAAGGGGTAACATCAACGCACTCCAGCCCCCTACCCACTCCTGTCAAACCTCCCCCTAGCTTTCACCGTGGCCGTAGCCCCCCCCGTCCACGGCACCGTCGCCGTGCTCCGCGTCACCACAACCGGCGTCCCCTCAGCCCTGGACGCGCTCGCGCTCTGCTGCGCATACGGCACCGGCGTGGCCCCAACCGCGACCGTCGGCCCGGGCACGGCATACGACTTGACCCCCGCCGTGACATTAACCAACACGCCCGGGTCATCCTCCTTGTAAAACCCCCTCGCATCATACCCATCCAGCTTAAATCCCTCGCTCGCAGCCCCCTCCACCCACAAGTTCACACACAGCGGGTAGTTCTGCGCGCCCCCCTTCTTCCCCGCGAAATGCAGCGCAATCGCCTCGTGCCTGAGCACATACGCGCCCGTCTTCAACCCAGCCGGAATCGCCACCTGCCAGCTATTGTTCGCTGCAATCATCACATCGGTCGCCCACTTCTCCCCCGGCACCCCGCCCCACGCCCCAGCACCGCTAACCTGCTCCACCACCGGCAGCGAGTCATCCACCTTGGTCCACCGCAGCGCCGTCTTGTCCGTCCCCGTACACCCCGTATCACTCGCGCACGGCGCAAGGTACGACAGCACCGGACCGATGTGCCCGACCGGCCAGCCGTTCCACTGCACGTGGATCTTGTCGCCGGCGCGCACGGGGGCGTGCGCAACCGGGCTGGCGCCGTCGCGGTGGCAGATGATGTCGGGCGTGGAGTAGTTGGCCGGGGCGACGAAGCCGTCGTCGGTGGCGGTGTTGGACCAGCCGACGCGGGAGGGGAAGTTGGGCGGCTGGTTGGGGCGCGGGTCGAAGCCGTGGTAGAGGTTGCCGTTTATTAGGATGTTGGCTAGGTGGGAGTGGGTGAGGGCTGGGGAGGGGAGGGAGAGGAGGGCGAGGAGGGTTGTGGCGAGGGAGGGGGCCATGGTGGCGGTCGTTGTTGGTGTTGTGGTGGTGAGGGCGGTTGGGGTGAGGCTGGGAACCTTGAGGGGTGTTAAGAGGGGTGTTATAGGATGTGCGAGCCGCGCGATCTGGGCATGCGGTCTATATCGTGTGTGTGTGTCTGGGCGCGGCACGGCATGTGTGTTTTGCAGTGCAGACGGGAGGCATTGAAGTTCTATTTATCCTTATTGCTGGGGCTGTGTGAGCTGTTGAGGCCAGCGCGGGCCTGCACCGAGTCGACCCGGGAGCACAGCGTCCGCAACAAGCACCGTCTGTCGATCCAAATTGCGACCGGCATTCTCCCGTCCTCTCGGTGCCTGAAGTGCTCGGCATCGCTCGGCGGCGGTCTGGCCGCGGCGTGTAGCCCGGTTTCTGGGATGCGCGGGCGCGGCATCATATTCATGCCTTATTGGTGGGCGGCCCCGTTGCTCGCTCGAAGCAAGCGAAACACAACTCAGGGGTGTCGGCCAGGTTTGCGGCGCGCCGAACGCGTGGACACAGGGCAGTCTTGTGAACCGTGTCGATCTCGTTCGTGTCTGGCGTGTCGAGTCCACGTCACGCTCCGAAGTCGAGGAAGGGGAAATTCTTGGAGTCGATCATAGTAGTGGATAACGGAGGACCAAGCAACAGTGGATTTACCGGACTGGCCGTTGCGGTATTTCCCCCATTGTAACTAGTGCAGTCTTGCCTTTATGCCGTTCCGGATAAACTGGGGATTTGAGTCCCTGAAAGTGGTTCCAAAGTGTGGAGTGAGTGGTCTTGGGGAAGCTGTCAACATGTGGGGTGCGTTTCATCTATCTGATGGAGGCTGGCCAAGACTTTTCCCGTTCGCGTCCGCCCGGGACTGCCGCTGAGGATTTGCGGGGAGAGCCCATATGATCGACATATTTGATCATCTGGCGGGCGGGAGCAAGGCCCGGTGGTTCGCATGTAAGCAAGTTTATCGGGGCATAGGACCGAGCTCGGAACTGGCGGCTTTGAAAAGTTCCAGACGAGACTAAGTCGTTCAAAGCCTGGCATCGTTGCATGGGTTCTCGAAGCTTGGCGTTTTCCATGCAGTTTGAGTCGGCTGAAAAGGGGTCAAGGGGTCCCAGAGCGCGGTGATGCGTTGCCCTGCTTCCGTCCTTTGTGATTGACCTTGCCGAACCCCTGTTCAACACACAAAGGTCCGCTGGCTCAATGGCAGAGCGTCTGACTACGAATCAGGAGGTTCCAGGTTCGACCCCTGGGTGGATCGAAATCTAAACTTTTGCGGTGCTATCGATCGCTCTTTGTGACTTTTTGCCCCATAGCACTAAACACAGCAACGGAATAAAAGCAGAACCACAACGACTGGCAAGCTGGAGGGAATTACTGAACACGATGATGAAACCTCTCAGAGTAACATTACACTGGTAAGCTAAGGTAAGGTACGTCCAACCTCGGCATTGGTGGTCTGTGGCCAAACCCACCTTGGCATCCATGTGTTCAATTTCTCCGTTGAAACTCGTCTTCTCGTCGGCTGTCTAGACACATTCCATCCATTTCACACAGCTGTCGGCATGCCATCAGCACTGCCCTCAAGACTCAAGCCGCTGGGGCCCTTGCCACTGACCGGCGCGCGTCTTTTTTCACATCATTCTGGAAGGCTTCCGCCGCAGCCCGCACTTCCTCCGCGTCCCGCGCATCGCCCAAGCCTACCCGTACCAGCGCATCAATACGCGAGGACTCAGACAATCCTCTTCCGTCGGCCCTTCATGTCGTTGCCACGCCGAGCCAGCTCACAAGAGCGGCAGGACTGGTACGACCTCTCGGGCGCAAGTCAGATCAAGTACTGGCTGGCCCACACTCGCGAAGACAAATGGGGCTGGGTCGTCTACCGATGCACCTACAGCGCCGAGCTCGGCAGTCACTGGGAGACCTTCAAGCGCGTCCTCGGCGACGAGATGAAGAAGGCCGCTGAGGACACCGACGCCCCCGAGATCGCCGACGTGCTCGACTTGGTCTTTGTCGAAGACGCCGCGCTCGAGGGCGCTTCGCTCGACGAACTGAGGCGTCGGTTTAGGGAGTGGGCACGGAGGGAGAACCCACATTACGATATAGACGAGGCATCGAACCTGACGTCCCGCGGTTCGCGCTTTGAATTCTTTCTCCAAGTCGACGAGGGCGCATTGCGGAGCGTGCTAGACCGAGCGGACAATCGTGTGGACTTGAAGACGGGCTATGTCAACATGGCTCAGGCCTGGAGGGATTCGCTTCCACCCGGAGAAACGATCGATGAGTTTGGCGAGGCCGCCGACAACGAGGACTGGATGAGGGTCCTCCCGAAGATCGTTGTCGAGGCCGAGTTTTACAACGACATGGGAGACGCCGACTACTATTCCTGGTATCTCCATCATCGTCCACCGCCAGGCGTGTTGGACCATGATTTATGGTAGGAAACGAACCCAATCTCAGGAGTAAGCATGCCTCTCTGCTCTGCTCTGTGCTTCCCCGTCCCGCGCCATGCAAGGGTTGACCAAGCAAGCCGCAGTGCTATGCACCCATTCATTTCACGGCTCGCGATCGTTCCTTGACGCGTAAAACCGTAGTTCTAAAATCTAATCCGGCGCTCCAAAGGGCTTTGCTGCGCGAGTTCGGCGGTCAGGGGTGTCGCAAGTCACAGGGCCATCCAACCCACGTCTTTGGCAATGCTGCAGCAGCGTATCTTAGGTTAGCCTCAGCATCAGCGGAGGCTCGCCACTCTGTATGCTGTCAGGTCGCAGCTGGCCGAGCTGGGGGGATGTGGGATGGAGGTGCCCAAGGTCCTTGAGTCATCGTCACTCCCAGTTGGGGATGGCCACGTCCCGGCGGGAGGTGACATGAGTAGCTGGCGTCATGGATACGGAAGGTATGTCTTTTTCTTTTGTGGTTGGTGGTGTCGATATAACCTCTCAAGAGCATTTGACCGCTGCAACTGCGGTTGCGTTGACCGGTGGTAAGGGATCGGGCCAGTGTCAGCCCACGTGGTCAACAACGCTGCCTGACACCGTGGAGCTTAGCTGGGCAAATATAGGTAGGAAGTGAATAATATCAGGAGAGTTTCGGCTTTGACAGTCTTAGATCTACACAGTCTCCTTCCCACCTACCATCCCGCTGGAAGCAACCCCAGCGCATGGCACACATCCACGACCGCTCTTCCATTCACAACTTCTTGACCGTCCTCCTCGTCAAACGTACCATCAGATCCTGGCCCTCTTTGACAGACATGATGCCCAGCACGGGCTTGCCCTGCTCCGCATCCGGCACAGGCGTCTGCGGCCCGCCCACCATCTCGACATCAAACTCCCGCAACAACATGGCCACGAACAGCATCACCGCC
>OUNM010336715.1_pt1 | contig 28188 bp, 27 predicted proteins | sample 1769961 | NCBI WGS metagenome assembly OUNM01 (sample SAMEA3914820, study PRJEB12502) | metagenome | biome: forest; material: soil | place: USA | collected 2012-03-12 | depth 0.3 m | reverse complement strand
CGCGTTGGCCGGCGGGGCGGGAGGTGGGGCGGAGGCCGAGGCTCTCGCGCGCGGGGCGCTCGCGCGGTTCGTCGCGTCGAAGTACCCGCACGAGGAGACGTTCGCGCGCGCGGTCCTGGTCCGCGCGCTCCTTCGCGCGGGCAAGTACGAAGCGGCGGCGGCGGAGCGCGTGCTCCTCGATGCGAGCCTCCCCGCGTGCGAGATGTTCGAAGCCCGCTTCGAGGCGCGTCTCGCCGCGATCGACGATGTGTCGCTCGGTCCGCATGCGGATGGGGCGAAGGCGCTCGCGCTGGCGCGTGAGGCGCGGGCCGAAGCCGAGCACGCCGGCTTCGTCCCGCTTTCGCTCGAAGCACGTCTCGTCGAGGCCAAGCTCGCGCGTGGCGGCGAGCGCGCATCGCTCCTCGCGGCGCTCGATCGTGACGCACGCGCCACCGGCTTCGCGCGGATCACGCGCCTCGCACGCTAGGTTGCGCGCAGCGGCCGCACACTCCTAGTGCGTCGTGAAGCGGACCCGGAAATACGTAGGCGCGGTGATCGGGTTGCCCGATGCGTCCTTGCCTGGCTCGAAGGTCGTCCGCATCACGCAGCCCTCCGCGCTCTCGCCCATTCCGTAGCCCGGGTCCTGGACGATGACAGGATCGCTCGGGTGACCGGTCGGCGCGATCACGACGCGAACGATCGCTACCGCGCTGCGGACGCGCGCGCGTATGGCGGCGGCCGGAAACGGGCACCGCGCGCCCGGCCAATCGCTGACGGAAACGGCGCCGCCCATTCCGAGGAGCTGGACGCGGTGAAATCCCGAGGCGTGCAGGAGGCGAACGGCGTGAGTCACGTCTCCGAACGTCGATCCCGACACGACGCGGATCGTCGCGCCCGCCTGCTCGCGGGTTCCGCGAGCTTCGGCGAGCCGGGCCTTCGCGACGTCGGGGCGGATGTCGAGTGACTCGCTGCCGAGACGCAAACGGCCGCCGGGCTCGACGTCGAGCACCGTCGCAGCGGTCTCCGGCTCGGCCAGGCGGTCGACTCCCTCGGGAGTGGGCATGCCGATCTCGAGCGGGCCCACCAGCCCTTCGTCCCGCTGCTCGGCGAGCATCACGCGGCCCACGCCGATTTGCGTGAGCGCGGTGAGGTTCCCGCGGACGACGTCGAAGGACAGCGTCCCATCCGCGCGAACGATCGTCGGACGGTCACGGCCGCCTCGCTCCACGTCGACCGCACTGGAACGCCGGAGATGCTCCGTCGCGAGCGACTCGCGCTCCTTCGTCGCGGGCTCCGCCGCCGGAGGTGCCGCGGGCGATCCGGTGATCGGGCTCGCGACCTGCGGCACCTCTGGCACCTGCGGCGCGACCGCACGCTCCGGCGCGCTACAGCCGGCGGCAGCGAGGAGGACGAGGACAACGAGCGCCCGAGCCGACAGACGTGCCTTCGTCGTATCCTGCATGCGGCATGGCCATCTCCGATCGGCGCGACAGCGTCAAGGCGCGCTCGGCGGCGGCGTAGCTTGCCGCGCGGCGGGCCTTTAATTAGGGTGACCCCACGATGAGCGGCCACTCCAAATGGGCGACGATCAAACACAAGAAGGGCGCGCTCGACGCCAAGCGCGGCAAGATCTTCACGAAGTTGATCAAGGAGCTCAACGTCGCCGCGCGCATGGGCGGCGGTGATCCCGGCGCCAACCCGCGCCTCCGCACCGCCATCGCCGCCGCAAAGGCGCAGTCGATGCCCGGCGACACGATCAAGAACGCGATCAAGCGCGGCACCGGCGAGATGGAAGGCCAGCAGATCGAAGAGGTCCTCTACGAGGGCACCGGCGCAGGCGGCACGCTCTTCCTCGTCGCGGCCGCCACCGACAACCGGAACCGCACCGTCGCCGAGATCCGGAAGATCTTCGAGAAGAACAACGGCAACCTCGGCGGCGCCGGCGTCGCGCTGTGGGCCTTCGACAAGAAGGGCCTCGTGACGCTCGACAAGCCCTCCGCGACGGAAGACCAGCTCATGGAGATCGCGGTCGGCGCAGGCGCCGAGGACTACGCCGACGGCGGCGAGGTCTGGACGCTCACCACGCCCCCCGAGTCGCTCCACGCCGTGCTCGAGGCGCTCGAGGCCGCGAAGATCGCGGTGAAGGAGTCGCAGATCGGCTTCGTACCGAAGAACAAGAAGCCGGTCGCCGGACGCGACGCCGAGGTGCTCATCAACCTCGCCGAGGTCCTCGACGATCACGACGACGTGCAGAACGTCTACGCCGACTTCGACATCTCCGACGAAGAGCTCGCGAAGCTCTCGTGAGCGGCGGCGGCAGCGGCGCGAGCGGCGGCAGCGCAACGACCAGCCCGCCGCAAGGCGTCACCGTCCTCGGCCTCGATCCCGGAACACGTCACTTCGGCTGGGGCGTCGTGCGCCGCGTCGGAACGCGCCTCAGCCACGTCGCGCACGGCGTCGTGAGCGTCGAAGGACAAGGCCCGCTCGGCGAGCGCCTCGTCGCGATCGAGGCCGCCCTCGTCGAGGTGCTCGGGAAGTTCTTGCCCCTCGAGGTGAGCATCGAGTCGATGTTCTACGCGAAGGATGCGTCGTCCGCGTCGAAGCTCGCGCATGCGCGCGGCGTCGGGCTGCTCGTCGCCTCGCGCGCGGGTCTCGCCGTCTTCGAGTATCCGCCGGCGCGCGTGAAGCAAACCGTCGTGGGTGCAGGACGCGCCGACAAGGCACAAGTCGCTCACATGGTCCGCGTGATGCTGGCGCTGCCGACCACGCCTCCCGCCGACGCCGCGGACGCGCTCGCGATCGCCGTCACGCATCTCCAGGGTCGCGCGCTGCCAGGCACGAGAGTGCCTATTTCCAGGGCTTCCGGCGATCGACGCTCTTAGCTCTTCGTCGAGCAGAGCAGCACAGGCCTCGCTGTCGCGCTGTTCAAGCTCGTGAATCCGTCGTGCTTGGTCCGGATGCACGGCGAGTCACCGAGCTCGCCCTCGATCACGGACCCGGAAATCACGAGCCCGCGCGCTTGCCGCATCCCGTCATCGTACCGATGAGCTCGTTTATCCCGAAGTTCATCGAATTATTGGAAGGTCCTGGTACGTCCAAGGGTATAGAAACCGCGTTCCGAGCCCAGCTGTAAGCTCTGCCCGTCTCGCACGTTCTCTCGGAGATTCGACATGCACCTGCGCCGCCTCCACTCCTTCCTCTTCGCCGGACTGCTCGCTGCCGCCGTGCCGATGATGGCCACGGACAGCTCCGCCCAGGCCGCCGCGACCGCCCTGCCCGCCGCGCAGGCGCAGCAGGTGCTCACCAAGGTGCAGAATTTCTACGACAAGACGACCTCGTTCTCGAGCGACTTCACGCAGGAGTTCTTCGTCAAGTCGCACAACGTGAAGAAGCAGTCGAAGGGCCACGTCGTCTTCGCGAAGCCGGGCAAGATGTACTGGGAGTACACGCTCCCGCAGGACAACCGCGTCGTGTCCGACGGCGCCGTGCTGAAGGTCTACGAGGCTGCGAACAAGCAGATGTTCGAGCAGAACGTCGACAAGTCGCAGTATCCCGCGGCGCTCTCGTTCCTCGTCGGCGGCGGAAAGCTCGCCGACACGTTCACGTTCGAGCTCTACGAAGGCGCGGCCATGAATTTCGCCGGCGGTCAGGTGCTCGTCGGCACGCCGAAGACGCCCTCGCCCGCGTACCAGAAGGTGCTCTTCTACATCGACGCGGCCACGTCGCAGGTGCGGCGCGTGCTCATCGTCGACGGCCAGGGCAACCGCAATCGCTTCGACTTCGACAACCCGAAGGTCAACGAGACGATCTCGCCGGACCGCTTCAAGTTCGTCCCGCCCCCGGGGACCCAAGTCATCCGGCCTTAGAAGGCTTCGGGCCTTCGCACCACGGCCCGATCCCGAGTAGGGTGGCGGCGTGAACCAGGCTGTCGGCACCTGTACTGCGTGCGGCGCTCGCGCCGTGAGCGGTGGGGTCTGCGCGCGTTGCGGGAACACGAGCGGCGAATCGAACCGATGCCCGCACTGCGGAGCGATCGCGCGCGTCGAGCCGAAGGGCGCCGGCGTCGCGCTCGCGTGGGTCTGCGGCGTGTGCGGCGGACCTCGGATGCCGAACGGCGTCTCGGGAGAAGCGGTCACGACGCCGCTCCGCGAAGCACGAGCATCGCAACAGCGCGGGTTACGCGCGCGCGCCCAGTTCTGGGCGTTCACCGTGATGGCGCTCTTCTTCACCATGGTGGCCCTCGCCGCCTGGCCGGTCGCGGCGCTCGTGAGCCATCTCATCCTGCTCGCCATGGCCGCGACCCCCACGCTCTTCGCAGTGCGCGCGCGCGCCCGTGCCGGCCGCGCCGCGGAAGCGGAGCGTGAGGCCATCGATCGGGCCTGGCTCGCGGCCGCGGAAGACGTCACGTCGCGCGCGAAGAAGGGCGTGACCGTCGCCGAGCTCGCGAAGCAGCTGAAGGTCGATCCCGTGAAGGCCGAGAAGCTCCTCACCGAGCTCGCCGTGCACGATCGGACGCGCATCGACGTCGATGAGGACGCCGAGGTCCGCTACAGCATCGCGCCGGAGCTCGCGGCGGCGGCTTCCGAGGAATCGCGCGTCCGCGTGGATGCGACCAGCCCGACGCACGACGCGACCGAAGAGAAATTTCGCGCCCTCGAGGAGCACGAGCTCGACGAGGCCGAGGCCAAGAAGCTCGCCACTCCGGCATTTCCGCGCGGTTCCCGATGACGACCGAGCCCATCAAGCGGCGACGCTCGCTCACCAACGTCGGCGGCGAGATCGATCGCGGCGGCGACGAGCGCGCGAGCGAGCTGCTCGCCCACGCGGTCGACGTCGCGCCGACCTCCGAGGCGGACGCGCCCGATCGCGCTCACGTCCACGGCTTCCACGCGTATCCCGCGCGCGCCCATCCCGTGACCGCGCGTCGCCTCGTCGATGCATTCGCGCCGGCGCGCGGCCTGGTGCTCGATCCGTTCTGCGGCTCGGGCACGATCTTGATCGAGGCCATGCTCGCCGGACGCAACGCGCTCGGCACGGACCTGAATCCGCTCGCCGTGATGCTCGCGCGCGCGAAGACGCATCCGCGCAAGCCCGAGGCGATGGCGGCGCTCGTCACCGCGGCGCAGGAGGTCGCGGCATTCGCAGACGCGCGGCGCAAGGCAAAGCAAGGAGCGACGCGCCGCCTCCCGCAGGAGGACGTGTCGATCTTCGCGCCGCACGTGCTGCTCGAGATGGACGGCCTCCGCGCAGGCATCGAGAAGGCGCCGCCGGAGGCGCGCCCGGATCTGCAGCTCGTGCTCTCGTCGATCCTCGTGAAGCTGAGCGCCAAGCGCGGCGACACCTCCGACGAACCGCTCGAGAAGCGCGTGAGCGCGGGGTATCCGGCGCGCCTCTTCGTGCGCAAGACCGAGGAGCTCGTGCAGCGCTTCGCCGAGTTCGCGGAGCTCCTTCCCAAGCCGGCGCCGCGCGCGCGCGTGCTGCTCGACGACGCCGCGAAGCTCGCGAAGGTCGACGAAGGGTCGGTCGACGCCGTCATCACCTCGCCTCCGTACGTCGCGACCTACGACTACCTGGCGCATCACGAGCTGCGCATGCGCTGGCTCGATCTCGACACGCGCCGTCTCGCGAAAGACGAGCTCGGCGCGCGCCGTCACTACGAGCGCATGACCCCGGCGGAGGCGCGCGCGTCGTGGGAGCGCGAGCTGGCGAAGTTCTTGCGCGCGCTCGCGCGCGTCACGAAGCGCGGCGCACCGGTCATCTTGCTCATCGCCGACTCGGCGACGGCGCGCGGTCCGCGCGGGGAGCGACCCGAGGCGCTGCGCGCCGACGAGATCGTCGCCGACACGGCCATTCACGTGAAGACGTTCGAGCCGGTCGCGCGCGCGTCGCAAGCTCGACCGCATTTCCACGGCCCGACCGTGGCGGCGTTCGTCGACAAGCCGCGCGCCGAGCACGCGCTCTTGCTTCGCCGAACGTGAGCTGCGCGCTCCAATCCGCGCACGCTGTGCTTGCCGCGAATCGTCCATCCGGACTACACAGCGCGGATGCCCACGGTGACGTTCGAGTCGAGCGACGGAGCCATCACGAAGACCGTCGCAGCGCCGGAAGGCGCGGCGCTCGCCGATCTGTGTGACGACCACGAGGCGCCGATCCCGTTTTCGTGCCGGAGCGCGAGCTGCGCGACGTGCCACATCGAGGTGCTCGAGGGGCCCGAAGCGCTCCTCCCCCCGGAGGACGAGGAGCTCGACGTCCTGGACGCCATCGACTCGAAGCCGCCGAAGTACCGCCTTGCCTGCTGCGCCAAGCTCAAGCCTGGCGGCGGCACCGTCCGCGTACGCGCCCAGAACGACTACTGATCTCGCCTGCGCACGCGTGCGCACGCCGTTACGCAGTATTTTTCCGCGTCGCCCCGCCTGCCAAGCGGCGGAAAACGTGCAACAGAGTCCGCCGGAGCACGGCGAGACCCAAGGATGCAGCACCCCCTGGACCGGACCCGCATGACGCACGAGCTGAGCGCGCCGGAGGCCTCGCGCGGCAGCTTCGTCTCCCGTCTCTGGGCGAACCTCGCGGTGCAGGACCTCCTCATCGCCGTCTACTTCGCGTGCATGCTCTTCGCGGTGCTGACCGCGAAGGGGCCCGGCGCCGACGAGTCGATCCGTACCGTGCTCATCGACATCGGTTGCCTCGCGACCGGTCTGCTCCTCACGCGCGGCGGGATCCTGCGATCGGGCAGCTTGCTGCACGGGCTCGTCTACCGGTTCACGCTCTTCCTTTGCGTGTTCCTCTCGTACTTCCAGCTTCGCTCGATCCTGCCTGCGGTGAGCCCGCACTCGGTCGACGCCGATCTGCTCGCGTTCGATCTGCGTGTCTTCGGCGTCGAGCCGTCACTCGCGTGGGATCGCTACGTCACGCCGCACACCACCGAGTGGTTCGCGTTCTTCTATTTCGGCTATTTTTTCCTGCTCAGCGCACACGTGCTGCCGATCATGCTGCTCGGGAAGAACCGACTGCGGGTCGCGCATTTCGCGCTCGGCATCTTCATGGTCGTCTGCACGGGGCACCTCCTCTACATGCTCGTGCCCGGGTGGGGTCCGTATCGTCAGCTCGCCGGGCAGTTCGAGCATCCGCTCGAGGGCGGCCTCTTCTGGCGCCTCGTGCGCGCCACCGTGGATGCGGGCGGCTCGCAGAAGGACATCTTCCCGAGCCTCCACACCGCGATGCCGACGTACTTCGCCATCTACTCGTACATCCATCGCCGCACGTTTCCGTTCCGGTTCACCTGGCCGTTCATGGCGTTCGCGGCGTCGCAGATCATCGTTGCCACGATGTTTCTTCGTTGGCACTACCTCGTCGACATCATCGCGGGCCTCACGCTCGCGACGACCGCCGCGCTGCTCAGCCACCGCATCGTGGTGCGGGAGATCGCCCGGCGCGAACGACGGGCCGTTGCTCCTATATTTATCCCCCTGGACTGGCGCGGGATTTCCGGGCGTGGCGGAGATCCGAAGGACCACGACGGCGACGACGGCCCGCGCGAAGAGGCGGCTTCCCCGCCCGACTCGTGCTAAGAAGCCCGCGCCGGTCAACGCCTGGCTTACTTCAAGGAGCTCGTGATGCAGCAGCGATTCCGTAGGTTGGCTCTCTTCGTTGGTGCGACGTCGCTCGCGGCCGGCGGTCTGGTGGTCGTCGCGTGTGGAACGGACAACGGCACGACGCCGACTCCGTCCCTCCCCGAGGCGAGCCCGCCGAAGGACGGCGGCGGCGGCGGTGATTCCAGCATGCCCGGCACCGAAGGCGGTCCCGGTACCGACGGCGGCGGCGCCGACGCGGACTGCAGCAAGAACCCCGTCCTCCACGACAACACGAGCGGCTTCCGCTGTCCGTTCATCGACGCGGGCGGCGCCGAAGCCGGCTCGAACTGCACGAACGCAGAGACGTGCTGCGAGACCTCCGACAAGGTCGGGAGCAACTTCCAGCCTTCGTACTGCGCGACGGGCGCCAAGTCCGCGAACAACACCGACACGACGACCGCGGTCGCGACCTGCAAGGCCGGCGCGGTCCTCAACAACTCGAGCTTCGACGCGGGCGACGCGTGGGAGTGCGAGGACAACAAGGCGTGCGGCGGCACGGGCGTCTGCTGCATGGTCGTCGACCCCGGTCAGATGGCGATGGGCAAGACGCTCGGCATCGGCAACACGCTGTCGACCGACAAGAACCACCCGGCGGCCTGCGGCGTGAAGCGCGCCTTCAACGAAGGCGGCTCGCGCTGCCGCACGGGCTCGACCTGCCCCACCGGCGAAATCAAGCTCTGCAGCCTGAGCGACATGAACTGCGCCGCGGGCACGACCTGCACGCCGTTCGTCGACTTCCAGCAGACCCACCACGGCACGTGTCTGTGAATGCCCGCGGGACGGGGTTGCGACTGGCAGCCTCGTTCCGGCATTCACGACAACCTTGACCCTTGTGGGGCACTACGTGCCCCCTCATCGGCGTAGCCGATGAGCCTCCCCCACTCGCCTGCGGCGAACCGCGCTGGCGCGCGGGGGGAGACGAGAGAGGACGGCGGGCGAGAGCTCGCCGTTTTCGTTTTGTGCGCCGGGGAATAGGCGTCAGGTCGTATGCGCCAGGATCCAGCGCGCGATCGGATCCACGATGTCTTTCCACGACGGTTCGTTCAGGACTTCGTGGAAGAGGTTTTCGCGCGGGTCCCACGTCTTGTCGGCGCTGCCCGCGGCGTCGAAGAACCGCTTCGCGGTCGAGAGGCTCGCGACCTTGTCGGCCGTGCCGAACGTCATGTAGAGCGGCATGGTCAGACGCGGCGCGGAGGAGAGCGCACGCTGCTGCGCCGCCGAAGCCTCCGTGAACCAGCGTGCGGTCGCGTTCTTGAAGACGAGCGGATCGTTGTCGTAGTCCTTCGCCTTCGCGGGATCGTGCGTCATGTCCTTGCCCTCGAGGCCGCTCGGCAATCCGAGCTTCGGGATCACGCGCGAGGCTATTTTTCCGGCCAGGACCTTGATGCGCGGCACCTCGAGCCCGAGCCCGAAGAACGGCGCGGAGAGCACGAGCCCCTTCCACGGTGACGCATTCTCGAGCGCGCTCAGCGTCGCGACGAGGCCGCCGAAGCTGTGGCCGAAGAGCAGCGTGGGCGCGCCCTTCGCGCGCGCGTCGACGAGGTGCCGAAGCTCGCGCGCGTCGTCGAGGAACTCGTCGAAGCGATAACAGAACCCGCGCGGCCCCTGCGCGCGTCCGTGGCCGCGGAGATCGATCGCGACCGAGCCGATACCGTGCTCGGCGAGCGCGCCCATGACGTGCGCGTATCTCGCGCCGTGATCGGCATAGCCCGGAATGACGGCGAGCACGGCCTTGGCGCCGCCCGTCGGCATGGCCGACGCGTAGTAGAGAGAAGGGCCGCTGCGCGACACCGCGCGGGTGACGACTCCTTCGTCGAGCTCGATCGTCATCAGACTCCGACCTTCGGGACGTCGGCGCCTTCGATCGTGGTGACGCCCTCCTTGACGAGAGCATCCCGCAGCGCGGCGAGCGCGCGCGCCGCGCGTGACTTGATGGTGCCGAGCGGAACGTTCTCGCGCGCGGCAATCTCCGGGTACGTGAGCCCCTCGAAGAACGCGACCTCGAGCGTGTGTCGCTGCGCTTCCGGTAGCGACGCGAGCGCGCGACGGATCTTCTCGCGCTCCGAGGCGTCGGACGTGAGTCGCTCGGGATCGCGTGCCGAAGCCGGCGGCTCGTGCGCGATGACGTCGCGAGCGAGCGTGCCCCGTCGCTCACGACGGCGCGTGCGGTCGATGCTGAGGTTGCGCACGAGCGTGACGAGCCACGCGATCACCGACCCGCGCTCGGCCGCGTACTGGCTCGCGCGCTCGTTCACCGCGACGAACGCGTCGTGCAGCACGTCCTCGGCCTCGGAGCGATCGCGCACGATGCGCAGCGCGATCGGAAACAGCGTCGGCGAATGCCGGTCGTAGAGCTCCCCAACGGCGCGAACGTCTCCGCTCGCGATGACCGCCAAGAGCTCGATATCCGACCGTGTTTCCGCCATCCGGATCGCCTCCGAGGGTCTCCGCCCAGCGTGCTGCCGTCAAGCGATTCCGCTACGCTGAGAGCCATAAATCTCGCGCAATCCCGCGGGATCTGTCCATGAAACGTACGCTGGTCACGATGTCCATTGCGCGCCTCCCCGCCGCCCTCGCAGCCCTGCTCGCGAGCGCGCCCGCCGTTCTCGTTGCGTCGCCCTCCGGCATCGACGCGCGCGTGCATCACGGGAGCGGCCTCGCCAGCAAGAAGGAGCGCGTGCTCGATGCCGCATCCGCTCCACCCGATCGCGAGCCGCCGCCTCTCCTCGCCACGCTCGTGCAGACGCACACCGACGAGCGCGTTCCGCTGGACGAGGCGACGCCGACCGAGGAGCGCTTCTCCGCGCTGCTCGCCGACCGCGTGACCGGCGAGCGGCACGCGTTCGATCCGAGGCTGCTCGGTCTGTTGCGCTCGCTCGCGAAGAACCATCCCGGTGCGCGCATCGAGCTCGTGAGCGGCTACCGCAGCGCGAAGCTCAACGAGACGATGCGCAAGAAGGGGCATCACGTCGCGTCGCACAGCCAGCACTCGCTCGGTCACGCATGCGACTTCCGGATCGTTCCGGCTGGCGAGAGCCGCGGTCTCGATCCGCGCGTCGTCGAGAAGGAGATCCGCGACCTCGGCTGGGAAGGCGGCGTCGGCGTCTATCCGCTGAGCAGCGATTGGTTCGTCCATGCCGACGTCGGCAGGAACCGGCGCTGGAACGGAAACTGAGACGAGTACCGAGGCCGCGAGCGCGCGGACGCGTCAGGGCATCGTCAGCGTCATCTGCGCGTAGGCGTACTGCGCGACCTTGGACGGCGTGATGACGCCGGCGGCGTCGGCGCGTCCGCGGGCGAAGGCCGCCATGATCCCGCGCGCGCCGTCACCGAGCAAGAGGCCCGACCAGCCGGCACGCACCTCGAGCGGCAGCCACGGACGCCATGCGAAGACCGCATCGAGCTCGTGACCGAGCTCTGCATCGCCCGACGGCGTGATGGGCGCGTAGCCGGCGGCCACGAAGCCGGGCGGCGGCGCAGCCCGACCGATCGCGGTCATGTAGCTGCCGATCCATTCGCCCGACGCCTCCGCGAGGCGCGCGTACCGGTACTCGAGAGCGAACGTGGTGTCGGTCCACGGAACGACCTGCGCGCGACCCGAGACGTCCATCGCGTTGGACCACGCGAACAGATCCATCTGTCCGTGGAAGCGCTGCGGATCGGGGAGCAGCGGATCGAACTGCTTGTAGGTGCCGCTCCCGTCATCGCCCGATGCATACGAGCCGCCGATGCGGAACGTGGGCGTGAGCGCGACCTCCGGCAACGTCTTCGAAACGTGCGCAGCAGCCGCCCACGCTGACACGTCCGAGCCGCCCGGCGTGAGGTTGGCCGCGTTGCCGAGCTGGTAGGCGCCTTCGATGCCGTAGGTCCAGCCGCGCGCTTCACCGGAGACGCGCAGCGAGCCGGTGTACGTCTCGCCGGCGAGACGCGCGAGCGCGAACTTCGAGCCGTCGAGACCGTTGCCGCTGCTGGCGTCGCCGGCGCTCCGCGAGATGCGCGCGATCGCGAACGCCTCGACGTGGAGCAACGGATCGATCGACCAGCGCCCCGTGAGGCCGTAGAGCTGCACGCCGGAATGCGACTGCCCGGTGCGATCTCCGAACGACGTGCCGAGCGGACCCGGGACCTCGAGGATGGCGGCGAGCGCTTCGAAGTCGAAGTTGCCGGTCGCGACGTGCGCGCGCGCCGCGTCGAGCGAGCGGCCGGTGGGCGAGAAATCGGCGTTGCCGATGAGACGTCCCTCACCCCAGATCACGGCCTGTCGACCGAGGCGGAACCAGCTCGGTCGGGCGCTCGAGGAGCGGGCCTCGAGATACGCCTCGTACGGCTCGAACCGGCCGGGCCCGCGCTCGCTGGCGGGCGTGGAGAGCGTGGCCGTCGGCGCGGGAGCCCCGAGAGCGCGTGCATCTTGCAACGTGAGCTGCGCACGGACGGCGCCGTGCTCGGCGCCCAGCCCGAGACGCGACCGCTCGGAGACCACCCACGAATCGCGAACGCGCGAGTCGAGGCGGCCGAAGAAATCGAAGCCGCCGAGGTCCGGGGGATCGCGTCGGTACTCGCCGCGCGTACGCACCTCGAGAGACGGCGTGAGCTGCCAGTCACCGACCGGAATGGCCGTGGGCGCGGCCGGCGGCGACTGCGCGTGCGCGGTTGACGAGGCGAACGCGAGCGCGACCAGCGGCCCGAGCGTCACCAACGCACGTATCGCGAGGCGCGTCACGTTGCGCACGCTATCACGCCTGGCCGGGCTGCTCGCGCACGATCTCGCGGGCATGCGCGAGCAGCGCCTCTCGCTCGTTCTGCGTCGGATCGGCGAGGACCACCTCGAGGAGCGCGTCGAGGACCGTCCCGATGATGCGTCCCGGCCGGAGCCCGAGGACCTTGATGAGATCGTTGCCGTTGATGGCCAGGTCGCGCGTGGACAGCGCCGCGCCCTCGGCGAGCACCTTCTCGACGTGAGCCTTCAGCGCGAACAGCGGCGCGAGATCGCCGTCCTTGAAGATGGGCCCTTTGCCGCGCAGATCCGCCTCGTTCAGCCGGTACAGGTCCTCGATGCGGTCGGGGCCGACACGCTTGATCCAGCGGCGCACCGCCTGATCCGACCACTCGTCGTAATGAAAGAGATGGTGCCTCACGAGCGAGACGATGCGATCGCGCTCGTCGTTCGAGAACTTGAGCCGCGTCGCGATGGGCAGCGCGATCTCCGCGCCGATCTTGTCGTGATCGTAGAACGTGTAGTCCTTCGTCTTCTCGCTGAATTCGCGCGAGCGCGGCTTGCCGACGTCATGGAGGAGCGCGGAGATGCGCAAGATGGGATCGCCGGCGCAAGCGTCCATGCACGCCATGCCGTGCGTCCACACGTCGAACGAGTGCCACTTGTTCTGCTCCATGCCGACGCCTTCGAGCAGCTCCGGACACGTGACGCCGAGGATGCCCGACGTGCGCATCACCTCGAACGCGCGTGAAGGTGTCTTGGCCTTCATCGTCTTGACCCACTCGTCGCGTACGCGCTCGGCGCTCACCTTGCGGAACGTGTCGAGCGTGGGCTCGATGGCGGCATACGTATCCGGGTCGAGCTCGAGCTCGAGGGTCGCGCAGAACCGCGCTGCGCGCAGCACGCGCAGGCCGTCCTCGGAGAAGCGGTCGAACGCCTTCCCCACCGCGCGCAGGCGCTTTTCCGCGAGATCCTTGCGCCCGTCGAACGGGTCGACGATCGCCCCCGTCTCAGGATCGACGGCGATGGCGTTCACCGTGAAGTCACGACGCGCGAGATCGGCAATGATGTCGTCCACGAAGTGCACCGCGTCCGGCCGGCGACCGTCGGAGTACGTCGTCTCACCGCGGAGCGTCGTCACCTCGTAGTGCAAACCGTGCATGACGACGGTGACCGTGCCGTGCTGGAGCCCCGTCGGAATGGCCCGGGGAAACAGCTTCATCAGCTCGTTCGGCTTCGCGTCGGTCGCGACGTCCCAGTCGGCGACCTCCTTGCCGAGCAACGAATCGCGCACACAGCCGCCCACGATCCACGCGCGGTGTCCGGCGCCCCGCAATCGCTCGCAGATCCCGAGGGCGTCCTTCGGAACGTGCGCGAGATCGAAGGAAGCCGATGAATCAGGCGGCGGCCCGGACGTCGAAGACATGACGAGTCACGACATAGGTCAATCCCAGGCCGAGCGAAATCGGGTTGCACGGCGGCGGGCTTGGTGAGATTCGTGGATGTTCTTTTCCCGGGAGGAATTCATGTCAATCGCATCGCTTGTGAGCCGTACGCAGGTCATCTTCGGTGTCGCTGTCATGGGCTCGTCGCTCGCGCTTGCCGCGGCCTGCTCGAGCACCACCACGACGGGAAGCCCTGACGGCGGAGCGACGTCGGGCGGAACCTCGGGCGCCACCTCCGGCGGCACCTCCGGCGCGACGTCGGGCGGAACGTCGGGCGCCACGTCGGGCGGAACCTCCGGCGGCACCTCCGGCGCGGTCGGCATGAGCAAGTGCGGCACGTCCGGCGGGACGTCGACGAACACGTGCACGCAGGCCGACATCGACGCGTACAACAACTGCAACTTCTCGATGTGCGACGCCGAGTATCAAGCCGCGCTCGGCTCTGGCTACAAGACCGGCAGCTACGGCGGGGCTTGCGGCACGTACATCTCGTGCACGAACGCGTGCGCGTGCGGTGACACGGCGTGCGACCAGAAGTGCGGCCTGCCTGACACCGCGTGCCAGAACGCGCTCGGCGCCGCGAGCTCCTGCTCGCAGTCGAAGTGCCCGCAGCCGGCGTGCTTCAAGACCAGCAGCGATGCGGGAACGAGCGGGACGAGCGGTTCGAGCGGAACGGCCACGCACACGTGCGCGGACCTGGCGGCATGCTGCGCGAAGATCGCCGACGCGAACACGAAGAGCGGCTGCGACGCCGCCGCGATGAGCACGATGGACGACGCGATGTGCAGCACCTACTACAACGCGTTCAAGGCCTCCTGCCCCTGAGGCGTGCTCAGTAGCCTTCGGTCTTGGCGATGATCTCGTTCATGATCTCGCGCGTGCCTCCGCCGATCGGGTAGAGGCGCGCGTCGCGATACAAGCGCTCGACGAGATACTCGCGCATGTAGCCGTTGCCGCCGTGGATCTGGACCGCCTGATCCACGACGGCCGAGCACATGTCGGTGGCGGCGTTCTTCGTCATCGCGGCGAGGCCGGGGACCTGCTCCCCACGAACGACGCGGACCGCGCACTCGCTGACCAGCGCGCGCGCGGCCGCGATCTTCGTCACCATGTCGGCGAGCTTGTGACGCAAGACCTGGTGTCCCATCAGGGTTTTTCCGAAGGCTTTGCGATCGCGTGCATACTTCACGGATTCTCGGTAGGCGAGCTCCGCGATCGCTACGCACTGTCCGGCGAGGAAGAGCCGCTCGGTCGCGAAGTTGATCATGATGGCGAGGAAGCCCATGTTCTCCTCGCCGAGCAGGTTCTTCACCGGCACGCGGCAGTCCTCGAACGAGAGCTCCGCGGTGTCGCTCGCCCACCAGCCCGTCTTCTGCAGCTTCTTGCTGACGTTGAATCCCGGCGTGCCGCGCTCGATGACGAGCAACGAGATGCCGCCGTGCCCCTCGCCGCCCGTGCGCACCGCGGTGGTGACGAAGTCGGCGCGACAGCCTGACGTGATGAACGTCTTGGCGCCGTTGACGACGTAAAAGTCGCCGTCACGCACGGCCTTCGTGCGCAGGCTCGCGACGTCGCTGCCGCCGTTGGGCTCGGTGATGGCGAGCGCGCTGACCTTGTCGCCCGCGAGCACGGGCAGGACGAAACGCTTCTTCTGATCGGCGGTGCCCACGCGCAGGATGGGCGGCAGCGCGATGCCGTGGCTGTTCAGGCCGACGCAGGTGCCGACCGAGTGCCCGTAGAGGACCATCTCCTCGGCCGCGACGACGGCGTGGGTGACGTCGCCGCCGGCTCCCCCTTCTTCGACGGGGTACGAGATGCCGAGCAGGTTCGCCTCTGCCGCGGTCTTGTAGAGCTCGCGAGGGAATTCGCATGCCTCTTCCCATGCATGAGCATGCGGAGCGATGTGCTTCTGCGCGAAGCGACGAACGCTGGCCCGGAGCTGAGCATGCTCCTCGGTCTCGAAGAGGTACGTCATGCGCCGCATGCTAGCTTACGGAGAGAAGCGATGCGCCCCACGGTCTTCCTCTTCGACATCGACGGCACGCTCATCTCGACGGGCGGCGCCGGCCGGCGATCGATGGAAGCCGCATTTTCCAGGCTCTTCGGGACGCGCGGCGTCGCCGCCGTCGAGTTCTCGTTCGCCGGGATGACCGATCGCGCGATCGTGAGAGCCGGATTACGCGCGCTCGAAGGCGCCGCCGTCGAGCACGACTTGCCGGCGATCGAGCGCGTCCTCGACGCCTATCTGGAGCGCCTCGCCGACGAGGTCCGCCGCACGGAGACGTACACGGTCCATCCCGGCGTGAAGTCGATCCTCGGGTGGCTGCCGGGCACGGCGAGCACCGCGATCGGGCTCGGCACCGGCAACGTGAAGCGCGGCGCGTACACGAAGCTCGCACGCGGCGAGCTGCACGAGGCGTTCGCCTTCGGTGGCTTCGGCTGCGATGCCGAGGACCGCGCCGAGCTCCTCGGCGTCGGCGCGCAGCGCGGCGCGGACGCGCTCGGCGCTCCGCGCGCGGAGTGCCGCGTGGTCGTCATCGGCGACACGCCGAAGGACGTCAGCGCCGCGCAAGACATCGGCGCGGAGTGCATCGGCGTCGGCACCGGAGGGTTCGAGCCGAAGGCACTCCGCGATCTCGGCGCGCATCACGCATTCGACACGCTCGCGCACGACGGCGTGCGCGACGCGCTCCTCGGCGCGTGATCGCGATCCCACGTCAGCGTTCCCTTCTCAGCGCTTCGCCCAGCGATCCATCACCTCCTTGATGCCTGCCTCGTTCACACCCGGAACGATCGCGACGCCGCTGAACGTGTCGTTCAGCTTCATGGCGAACGCCTCGAACTCGTCCGTGCGACGGAGCTCGTCGAGCTTCGGCCGCTCTCCGTAGAGCAGCACGAAGCTGTTCACGTCTCCGCCGTGCGGGGTGAGCCCGATCGTCTCGAGCCTCTCGAACGCCTTGCCCTCGTGCTTTCGAAGCGAAGGAATGCCTTCCGTGACGAGCTGTCCGTAGGCCTTCTTTGCATCGACGCCGGGAAGCGGGCGATCCCAACCGATGAACAGCACTGCATTGGCCATGGCGACCTCCCCTCTATCTGCCCATCTACAAATTTAACCACGCGCGCTGCGACGATCACTGAAAGACGGCGCGTTCGAGCACGGTGTAGACGGCGCCGTTCGGGGACGACGAGCTGGCGTAGAGCGTGACGGCAATCGCGCGACCGGGCGGCACCGACGCGGCCTCGACGGCGAGCGGAGATACGTCGACCGGTTTGCGCATGCGCGCCAGCGTGAGATGCGCGTGGTACGGCCGGTCTTCCGCCGCGAAGCCGAGGCGCACCGCCGTGGCCTCGGCGCGGGACGCCATCGAGCCGAGCTCGCTGCGCGGCGTACCGAGCGCCGTGACGGCGGTGTCGGCGATGTCGAGCACGAGCACGTGCGCGCTCTTTCGCTGCGGAAATCCGTGCACCTCGGTCGCGCGGACCGTGAACGCCGCCGTTCCTGCCGATAGGTCCTTCACGAGCACGCGCAGCGCGGCGAGCTGGCGATCGTCGGTGTCGCCGAAGAAGCGCAGCGTCGTGTGGAGCGTTTCTCGTGCCGCCCAGCGCGCGGCCGACAAACGCGGACCGCCGCGCAGGCGTTCAGCCAGCGCGGCGACCTCGTCGAGAAAGCCGTCGTCGAAGTCGACGGCCAGGAACGTACGAATCAACGAATCACTGCACCGTGATGGGAGTCGCGGTCGGCGTGTACTTGTTGTCGACCTCACCGTCGACGACGCGAAGGGCGTCCATGCCCCAGTCATAGCCGAAGTACGTGAACTGTGCGGCCTTGAGGATGTTCGTGTACGAGTTCTGCTTGCCGTCGATGAAGGCGCCGACGAACCGGCCCATCGCGGGACCGCTCTCGTTGACCCAGCTCTCGAGGCCGTTCGAGACGAGGTCGAGGTTCTTCGTGCCGCCCTGCTTCAGCGGGATGTAGTCCTTCTCGTAGTAGTTGTACGAGACGCAGCCGTTCACGTTCATGACCTGGTAGGTCGCCGGGAAGTCCGACGAGGTGAACCGGCTCGGGTCGAGCGGGCCGTAGCCGATGTACGAGTGGCCGTTGTAGACGAAGATGTCGCTCGTCTTGATGAGGCGCTTGTGCGGGCTGTTGTCCGAGCCGTCAGCGCCGAAGTACGACTGGAGCTTGATCGTGACCGGCTTGGTCGCGCCGTTCATCGTGACCTGGACGGGGACCTCGAACGAGATGAAGTGACGAACGACGGTGTCGGCGATCGCCTTGCGGAGCGTGTCGCGGTTCGACGACGTGATGCCGGCAGGGTTCGTGTTGTCGAGCTCGAAGGCGATGACGTCGTCGAACGACGCGAACGACACGTTGGTCGAGCCGACCTTGTACTTGAGGATGTCGGCAGCCGGGTCGACGTTGGCGAGCTTGAAGCCGGGGCGAGCCTTGAAGACCTCGCGGAGGCCGCCCATCCACATGTCGTAGCCTTCGTCCTCGAACGTGTCGTGATGCTCGCCCGCGGCCCAGTCGGCCATGAGACCGGAGATCATTCCGACCACGAGCTTGCCGGACTCGACGCCGCCGCCGTAGAGGCGATCGTACTCGGGCCACTTCGTGGCGGTCTGCTGCGTGGTCGGCTTCAGGTTCGCCTGCATCGGGATGTAGAGGCGATTGACCTCGCTGACCGAGACCTGGCCGGCGGTGAGACCGTGACGGTCGGCGTCGATCTTCTGCTGCTCGGCGACCATGGCCGGCTTGCACGTCGAGACCGACGGGTCGAACACGTACCAGATCGAGCTGGTGAACTCCTTCGCCTCGGTGTCGTTGGCGGTGCACTCGGTGAGGACGCGGTCGGTCTTCGACTGGTAGCCGGTGTTGAGCAGCGCCAGCGAGATCGCGGAGCGCGTCGCCATCGTCGTGGGGACGAGCGCGTTGTCCGTGTACGTGTACGCGACCTTCGTCATCTTGGTGGTCGTTCCCGGATGCGCCGGGTCGACGACGGTGACCGGCGTCTTGAGGAACGTGCTCGGGTCGACGTCGTGGAGCTCGCGGCTATTGACGCCGACCTTCGCGGTGCGGAGCGCGCCGAACGCCGACTGCGTCTGCGCCTTCACCGCGGCGAGGATCTCGCCGTTGCTCGCGCCGTCTGCGACGTACACGTAGCCGGCGAACTGGAGCTTGCGCGCGCGCGCGGTGAGGCTCGTGAGGTCCTCCTCACCTCCCTGCGCGGAGTCGTCTCCGGAATCGGTGGGGGCCGCACACGCGACGGCGGTGCTGGCGGCAAGGAGCATCATCACGGGGAGGCGGGTCAAAGAGAGCTTCATGGCTGACCTCGGTGTAGCTCCGATGTAGGTGGATGCAAGCCAGTGGCGTATAAAAACTTACTGAGGATCCAGCAAAACCTCGTAACCAATGGCAACTGCTCATCTCTTTTCGACGCCAAAAATTTGATTTCGTCGATCCGGCAGCGCCCCGGTAACCGCCGACGGCGGCCGGCAAAGGAGCGTGGAATCGAATCTCCTCCCACTCCGTAGGATCTGCCGTGCCCCAAAGCCTTCATCGAACCTGGGTCGCCCTCGCGGTCGCCGCGCTCGCCGTCTTGATCGTGGCCGGCTTCGTCGGCCGTGATTTCGCGCGCGACGTCTTCTCGACGTGCACCACCTCGCTCGCGGCGGTCCGCGCCGACCCGATCGACGACTCATCGCTCGTGCCGGAGACGCTCGAGACGACCGAGCCGATGCCGAGCGCGTCACGGTGGCTCCAGCTCCGGTTCGACCAGAAGGACGACGCACGCCCCTATGCGCCGTCCACGGTCTACTCGAACGTTCGCGTCGTGCTGCACGACGTCGGGCGCGACGGCAAGCCGTGCACGTGCGGCTCGATGCCGATCACGCTGTCGGGAGAGACGCCTGCGGACCTCCGCCTCTATCGCGTCACCGGCACCGAGCAGTACGTCGTGAAGGGGCGACACACCGTCTCCGATCTACGCACGGATTTCCGTGGCGCGTTCGTGCTCGAGCACTCGCTCGGACGAATGCACCTGCAGAGCGATCGGATCTTCACCGCACGTCAGCTCCCGGCGCTCGTCGCCTGGCTGGCGCTCGGCGCCCTCGGCGTCGCGCTCGTTCGCGCGCGTCGTGCGATGGCCTACGCGCTGCGCATGCACGCGTGGAGCGAGGCGAAGCTGACGCCCGAAGGCCTCCTCGAGAGCGACACGGGCGAGACGCTCGGAACGCTCGCGCCCCAGAGCTGGGTCACGCGCCTACCCGAAGGACCCGTGCTCGTTTCGCCAAGCGCGCTCTCGAGGGCGGGCCTCTATCGCGACATGCCGGTCGTGCAGCGGCGTGACGTCGCCGAGGGCGGCCATGCGCGTTGGGCGAGCGGGACGATGGTGCGCCTGCGCGACGCCCGCGCTCTCGCCGTCGTCAGCACGGCGTGCGCGCTGTTCGCGTTCGCCGCGCGACTCCTTGCGTGAAGCTCGAGCATCGGAGAGCATCCCTTTCCCACGAAGGAGTGCGAACCATGAGCCTCTATCACTTCACCGTCCCGCAGTTCGAGAAGAACCTCCAGAACGTCGAGCGCTGGATCGACAAGGCCCTCGATCACGCGAAGACGAAGAACTACGACGCGAACACGCTGTTGACCGCGCGCCTCGCGCCCGACATGTTCCCGCTCGTTCGCCAAATCCAGAGCGTCTGCGACAACGCGAAGATGGCGTCGTCGCGACTCACCGGCAAGGACGCGCCGTCGCATCCCGACAACGAGAAGACGTTCGACGAGCTGAAGACGCGCATCCGCGCGGTGCTCGAATACATCCGCGGCTACAAGCCCGCGGACTTCGAAGGCGCCGAGAAGCGCCAGATCACGCTGCCGTGGATGCCCGGCAAGTTCCTGACCGGCGCCGACTACGTCGCCGATTTTGCGCTCGCCAACTTCTTCTTCCACTACACGACGACGTACGCGATCCTCCGCCACAACGGCATCGACCTCGGCAAGCCGGACTTCATCGGCTCGCTTCCGTTCAAGGACGTCTGACCGTCAGTTCGCTTCGATCAGGCTGCGTAGCTCCTGCATCGTGAACTCGTAGCGCTTGCGGCAGTAGTCGCACTCGATCTCGAGCGGCTTGCCCCCCTCCATCAGCGACTCGATGTCGGCCCGCGGAAGCGAGGCGAGGCTCTGGGCAAGACGCTCGGGACTGCAGCGACAACCGAAGTGCACCTCGCGGTCGCCGACCTTCGTGAACGGCATGCCGTAGAGCGTCTCGGCGAGCAGCTCGCTCGGCGTCGCGCGGCCCTGCGCGAGGAGCGGGACGATGTCCTGGAAGTCCTTCAGGCGTTCGGTCATCACTGCGAGCGGCCCCTCGGCGAGCTCCGGTAGGAGCTGCACCATGTATCCGCCCGCCGCCGCGACCTCGCCGTTGGAGAGATGACACCCGACGGCGATCATCGTGACCGTCTGCTCGGAGTCCTGCATGTACGCCATGAGCGCGGACGAGACGTTGTTCGATCCGGGTGGGACCTGGACGACGCCCTGATGGAGCGAGCCGTTGTGGAGCGTGCGCGCGATCTGGAGAAGCCCCTTCTCGGCGATCGGCATCTCCTTCACGCCTTCGGGGATCTGGATGAGCCCACGCGTGGCGCCGTCCGGATGCGTATCGGCGATCATGCGCGTGCGCGGATTGTCGCCCTGCAAGATGGCCTGGAGACGGCTGTCCGGTGACGTGCTCTCTCGAAGCAGGACCGCGCCGGTGAGCAGGTCCGCGAACAGGCGGATCAGCTCCGGCGTGTCGGCCTTCTGCGCGGCGATCGCTCCGCGTACGGTCGCGGTGGTGTCGCACGCGAGGACGCGAAAACCGCCGTCGTCGGTGATGGCGCGAAGGACGTTGTCGGTGTGGACCTGCACTACCCCATCGATCGTGGCACAAAACGCGCTCGCGCGCAGCCGGGTCTCTGAGCCCCGCTCGAGGTGCTCGAGCTAACGGGCCCTGGCCGCCCCGTCCGGCTCTTCGCTCTCGTCGTCGCCGGCCTGCAGGGGCACGCGCGGGTCACCAGAGAAGAAGAGGCCGTAGAGCTCGTCGTAGAGCCGATCGAACGCGCGCGCGGTCAGGAGAGGAACGACGTTGCCGTCGAGCGCGGCGGCGTCCTTTCCGTCCACGATGACGGGCACCACAAAGAGGCTGCGCGGACGCAGCGTGGTGGGCGGCGTCGCCGGCGGATCCATGGTGAGGCGAAACGATGCGAGCTCGTCGAGCGCTTCGCCGCGCAGCGTCACCGTGAAGACGAACCTGGGCGCATAGACGGCGAGGCCCGGCCTGTTCCACGTGGGAGCCGCCGGCCACGTCTCGTCGATCTTCAGGTCCATGCCCGAAGAGACGCCCGGCGCGCCGATGTTCGCGCGCTCCACGTTCCGCGCGACGAAGCGAACGAGGCTCGCCGGGCACGTCTCGGAGAAGATGCGTTCGAAGGCCGCGAGCGTGCGCAACGCGCGCGCCGCATGATCGGAGTCGGGCGCATCCGTGGGTCTCGGTCCGAGTTGCGCGTCGATGCGCACCGGAATGATCGTGTCGCCGGTACGCCGCGCGCGGGCCACGAGCTTCTCCATGATCGGAGTGACCTCGGGATGCGCGCCGGACGCACGAGATCGGAGGCCCGCGACGCAGCGCTCCGCCGAGCCGCGTCGTTGCGCCGCTTCTTCGGGCGTGAGCTCCCACTCCGACACCGCCGGAGGCGCGAATCCAGAACGCGAGCGCTCGCGCGATTGCTTCGCGGCAGCGGCCAGCGCGACGCGCTGCGCCTCGAGGCGAGCGAGCAGCTCCAGCGCGTCCTCGCGATGGGACGTGCCGCGCACGAGATAGGCTTCGAGCTGCTCGGTGGTGCCCGCGCGCAGCGCACGGAGATAGAGAGCGCGATCGCTCGCCCAGCTCCGGCCCACGAACGCCGCCCAGCCGAGCGTGCTCCCGACGATCACCGCCGCGGTCGTCGCGACCGAGCCGTGCAGCATCTTCTTTCGCTTGCGAACCGCGCCGCTGGTCGGCCCCGAAGGGACGAGCGACGGCCACGACGCGTCGACGCGTACGTCGAAGAACGCGTCGTTCGCGAGCGCCTTCTCCAGCTCGCGACCGTACGTGAGCGTCTCGAGGAGCGCCTGCGCGTGCTCGAGACGGCGGAGGGCGTGCTCGCCCTCACGCTCGTTGCGAATGGGGAACGCGATCTCGGCGCCGCCGTCGAGCACGATGACGAGCTCGTCGCGGCGACCGGTGGTGCTGATCCGTGCGTCGCGTCCGTCGCCGAGCGGAGTCACGGTGATGACCTGCTCGCCAGCCGCATCTTCCGGCGGCACCTCGACGACATCGAGCGGAAGCAGATAGCGGCCCGGCACGATCGCGCCGCCGGACGCGAGCGCACGACGTCGATGAAGAGAGAGCAACGAGACGGTCAGCAGCACGCCGGCGGCGGCGTAGCCGACGACGAGCTCGCGCGGCTGGTACGCCCACGCTGCGTGCGGATCGGCGAAGCCCATCGCGGTGAGAGACGAGAGCGCGAGGATGGCGAACAGCACGCCCCACGTCGCACGGAATCGCGCACCGACCCCGTTCGGATGCTCGTGGAGGATCGGCGTCGGATCCGCGCGTCCCGTGAGGACGTCGGCGAGCCGCTGCCGAGCGCCGCGTGGCAGCTTGGCCGCGTCGACGAGCTTCGGACCGCCGGCGTACGGCCCGGACAGCACGCCCTTCAGAACGCCAGGCGATCCGGCTTTCCGATACATCCCCTCCATCCTACTCCCCTCTCCCGCTTCGGGAGAGGGGCCGGGGGTGAGGGCTCAGAACGCGATGTCGCCCGTACCGCGGAGGCCGAGGCTGAAGACGTAACCGACACCGCTTCCGGAGTCGGTGTAGAGCGGGTTGCTCTTCGTCGCGTCCGTGAGCGGCACGATCGACTGCGGGAGACCGACCTGCTTGCGGTGCAGCCACGTGAGATCGAAGCCGACGAACGGTCCGATGCGCAAGAACTCCGACAGGTGGATGTTCCCGAGCACCTCGAGGCCCGCCACCGCGCCGTCGAGCCCGAGGTTCGGCGTGAGCACGTTGCCGGCCGGAAGCGAGCTGGCGACGACCGAACGCTCGATGCCCGAGTCGAACATGTAGCCGGCGTGCACGAAGATCACCGGCGTGATCGGCTTCATCGGAAAGCCGTAGCCGATCTCTCCCATGAGCGACCACAGGCTGAACTGCGTGGTGCTCGCGTCACGGAAGCGGCCGCCGATGCGCAGCGGGCCGTGGCGATAGCCGATCCCGAGCCCGGCCAGGATGCCGTTGGCGCCGGTGCGATCGAAGTTCGTGTTGTCGGAGATTGCGCCGAAGTCGGCGCGCGTGAAGCCGAAGTCGACCGAGATGTAGACGGCGCGGCGGTTCTCCTTGCTCGCGCTGTAGTCGCCGCGCTCCGCCGGCTCCGTCGTCGCGGTCGCCTTGCCGTCGGCGGTCGTCGACGGCGCAGTGGCCGTCGCAGGCGCCGTGGTCGTTGCGGGCGCCGTGGTCGGTGCGGGCGTCGTGCTCGTCGCGGGCGTCGCGGTCGCGGGGTTCGCGGGGGCGGACGGCGACGTGGTCTGCGCGGCGGCGCCCGGCTCGAACGCCGCGAAGGCGACGAGGCTGGTGGCGACGGCGGTGGCGACGAGGCGGAAGGACATGGCCGCGCTTATACGATTTGACGGCGCCGAGTACCACCGCGACGTTTGCGCAAGAGTCCTAAAAAGAGCATCGACGACCCGATGACGAAGGCGACGGCGCCCGCGCCCGCGACGCAAAAAGCGACGACAATCGAGGGCGGAAGCGCGTCGTCATACACGACGATGCGCGCCTCACGGATGGGCGCCTTCCCGATCCTGTCGATGCCGAGGTGCACGGCGTACGTGACGTCGCGGTCCTGCGCCGGCAGGTACGGCCCTACCAGCCGCTCGGCGACGAGCTCCTCGGGGCCCGCGCCGATCGGACGACGCTGACTCGCGCTGGCTGCGTGACCATAGAGGACGGTGGGCGGCTCGCTCGGGTCGAGCCAGCCCGTTACCTTCGCCACGGGTTGCCCCTGGGCGTCCTCGATCGAAGCGACGAGCGGCAGCTTCGCCTCGACGACGAGCTGCCCGCCGTTCTCCGGCACCGCCTCGCGATCGAAGAGGACGTGGACGCCCACGAAGTAACGCCGACCGGCCTTCGCCGGAAACGTGTGGCGCAGCGGCGTTCCGACGACGAGCGGCTGCACGGCGACGGGATGACGACCGTTGTACGAGAAGAATGTCCCGCACCCCGACGTGATCCCGACGACGAGACAGACGATCCCGACCGCCAAGAGCAAGAAGGCTAACGACCGCCGCACGCGCGCGACGGTAGCACGCCAGTCTTACTCTTCCGCGGCGGCGTCGAGCGTGCTCGTGGCCGCGCTCGAGGCGCGCTTCTTCTCGGCGCGGAGCTCACGGAACATCGTGAGGTCTTCCTTCACGCGCGAGACGACGACAGGCGCTTCCTTCACCGCGGTCTGGAACAGCTCCACGGCGACGTGCGGCGTCTTCTGGACGACGTCCTTGCTGCCCTTCGCGAACGCCGTGAGACGATCGCGCCAGCGCTCGCCGCGCGTCTTGGTGATGTACGGAGCCACCGCCGCGACGAGGTCGGCGTTGTTTCCGCAGTACTTGTGCGCGGCCTTGTAGAACGGGCTGCGGAACTTCGGGCTCGAGTCGAGGAAGGCCTGGACCTGATCGCGCGTGACGCCGTTCTCGGTGAGCGCGCGCTCGTACTCGGCGATCGCCGCCTGCTTCGCCTTGAAGAGGTACATCTGCACGCGCGAGTAGAAGTTCACGCGTCCGTCGCCGCTGGTCTCGACCGGGCAGAAGATGGTGCCGGGGAACTTCTCGGTGATGGCGGTCTGTACGCCGTCCGAGACACCCGCGCTCGGCATGCAGCCGAAGGGCTTCACGCTGAGCGTCATGTGCGCCTTCGAATGAAGGACGTTCATGATCAGCTTGCCGACCTCCATGTGGCCTTCGCCGCCGCGGAGATCGTTGTTGTAGTACTCGTGGCTGATCTCGGCGATCGCCTTCATGTCCGGCAGCTTGTAGCCGTAGAGGCCGGTCGCGTGCGCGAACGTCTGGAAGAGCGCGCGGACGCCGAAGTCACCGGCGATGCCGATCGCGGTCTTCTGGAAGACGGCCATCGGTCCGCCGCCGCCGAGGCCGTACTTCGCGACGTCCATCTCGCGGAGATCGGCGCGCTCCTTCGTGTCGTTCGACACTTCCCAGAGCGTGTAGAGGATCCACGCCGACACGAGCTGGATGTCGCATTCGGCGCCTTCCTGCTCGAGGAACGACTGCAGCTGGTAGTTGCCGTCGCCCTCCGTCGTCATCGCCCAGAACTCGCCGATGATGCTGACCTTCGGCTTCGGGAGCGTCTTGTCGACCTCGACGGCGGCGAGGATCGGCTTGCACTGCCAGAGCGCGTACAGGATGTTCGAGCGGTTCTCGAGCGCCGTGTAGAGCGTCTTCTTCGCCTTCTCGAGCGCCTCGTTGGTCGCGCCCTTCACCTTCTCGTACGGGCGGAGGCGGTAGCCGATCGCGTTGAGCACGTCGCCCGCGACCATGGCCTTCACGATGGACCAGAAGAAGAGCGGGTTCAGCTCGAGGCCGACCTCGTCGCCCGTCGCCTGCTTGAGACCGCCGGTCTGCTGGAACAGCATGACGCGGAAGCCGTCGAAGCCGGCGTCACGGAGCGCCTTGCGGTACTCGGTGACGTACATGCCGAAGCGGCACGGGCCGCACGCGCCGGCGGTGAGGAAGACGAACTTGTCGACGACCTCCTTGGAGGTCATGCCGTGCTTGTCGCGAAGCGTAATCAGGTATTGAACGAGATTACCGACAGTGAAATACGTGGGATTGCACTGCCCACGATTGCCGAATTCCTTACCGGCCTGGAATCCCTCGTTCGTCGGGCAATCCAGCATCTGCACCGAGTAGCCAATGCCCTTGAGGGCGCCCTCGATGAGGTAGTCCTGCGCGACGGTCAGGCCGCCGATCAGCATCGTGACCTTGGCGCGCTCGGACTTCTTGAAGCCGAGGCCCACCATGTCCTCGACCCACTGCTCGACGTGGTTGTCGAGGCCGAGGCGCTTGCGCTCGGACTCCTCGAACGCCTTCAGCTCGGCGTCGAGGTCCATGCTCTGTCCCGCGATCGGGAGCTTCTTCTTCGCTGCAGCGTTCGTGACGGTCGTCTGGTTTGCCATGGTGTTCTCCGTCTCTTCCTTCACTCAGCGGCGCTGGTTGCAGCGTTGTTTTCTTTGGCCGGAACGATCGTCCCGTCCTTGGTCTTCTTTCCGAGCTTCACGATCCCCTTCGGGGCGGGCTCGGGTTCCATCGGTCGTCCAGCGTGGGGCACATAGGCCTGGAGCTTCGCGCGGAGCTCCTCGATCTGCGCGCGATAGCCGGCGTCCTGCACGCGGCCGTCGGTGGTCTGCTTCGCCTTGAGCTCGAGGAGCTCGAGGCGCTTCTGATCGATCGCGTGCTCGAGCTGGTGCTCGCGCTTGCTCGCGTCCTCGAGGCGCTCCTCGTGGAGCTTCAGCGCGTGGGTGTACGTCTTCACGCGGATCTTGATCGACCCGGCCGGCTTGTTCGCGTCGATGTCGTGGAGCGCCGCGTAGGGCGTCTTCGATTTCTCGATGATCGAGTCGATGAGGCCGTAGATGGGCGCGTCGTGACCGCACTTGAACGAGGAGAGGTCGAGCACGACGACGTTCGGGTGGTGAGCCGCGAAGACCGCGCCCCACACCTTCTGCGCGCTGTTGACCGAGTAGTTCTCCGGCCACACGTGATTCAGCTCGAGCGGCGACTTCATCTTTCCGCTCTCGAGCTCTTCTTTGAAATACCGATCGAGGTATTCGCGCTGCTTGGGAATCGAGCGCAGTGACAAGATCGGATATCCGCGGACCTGGAACTCCTCGGGAATGCCGTGATTGAGGCCGGGGTCCGAGTGGTAGGGGCGAGCGAGCAGGAGGATCGCGACGCGGTCCTCGGCCTCGACGGTCTCGAGGATGGCGCGGCCCTTGTCCTGCAGGTCGTTCTCGAAGATGGTGAGCGCCTTCCAGCCCTCGCGGCAGGCGTGGTCGTTCTCGTCCTCGGTGATGCCGAGGCGCGGGCCGAACGTCTCGAAGAGACGCTTGGCCATGAGGTTCGGCTCGACGAACGAGACGGCGGGATCGATGAACTCGATGCCGCGCGCCGCGAAGAAGTCGACCTCCTTCGTGAACGCCGCCTTCATGACGTCCGGCGCGCCGGCGACGATGGGACACGAAGCGTTGTCCATCGTGTCGGTGACGAAGTTGCCGACGTGCGTGAGGATCGGGAAGAAGATGTACTTGAGCGGCTTCTTCTCGGTGTGCTGGT
>OUNM011215173.1_pt1 | contig 28203 bp, 30 predicted proteins | sample 1769961 | NCBI WGS metagenome assembly OUNM01 (sample SAMEA3914820, study PRJEB12502) | metagenome | biome: forest; material: soil | place: USA | collected 2012-03-12 | depth 0.3 m | reverse complement strand
TCGTATCACTTTTCAGAATTTCATTCGTACTCGTCATTCCCTATCGGATATCCCGAATACCTCCCCCTCTGTATAGAGCCGCTCCGCGTGACGCTTACGTTCATCGATCCAAACAGTGTATTTCATGGGTATAGCCTGACGAGTGCTTTGTTGTTGAGAAAAACCCGGTTAAATGACATGTAAATAGACGGACGCATGCGGTGCTTTCGCTTTTTCTGTGTCTTGAAATCATTGACTCCGTTCAATCAGCGTCTCCCTAGCCTGCTACTGTCTCTCGAAGGACTTATGAGGAAACGCAGTTACGAACATCCAAAGGCGATTGTCATGCAAGAGCTTATGCGGTCGCTGCGCAATCCCGTGACGCCATGATAGTTTCATATGCTTCGCGGATTTGTTTGAAACGCTCATCGGCAAAAGCGTGAAACTCGGAGGGCAGTGCTTTACCTGCGATTGTATCGGGATGAAATGTTTTTGCGAGATTGCGATAGGTCGCTTTGATCTTTTCATCTGACTCTGATGCCATGCAACCGAGGATACGATAAGCCTCTTCAATGCGAGATGTTGCTCTTTTAGAGAACGTCGATTCCTCTTGTTTCATTTTCACGTAACCTTCGAATGCGCTTTCGTATTCGAAGCCCAGCACAACAGAAGTATCCCAGAGGGCTTTACGCTTGAGTTTCGAAATCGTGCCGTCAGCGTAGGCAAGCTGAAACATGTACAAAATGTGACAGGCCACAAGCGCTGGATCGGAGGTCATCGTATGTTTGTATATAAGAAGCATATGGTAAAATGGGAGCGGGCCATTTTTACCCATGTCAAATAGCATAATTGCCAATTTTCGCGCTTCGCCAGTACTGCCATTCGCCTTAAAGATTGCTTCAACCGCTTGAATTTCGCTTTTTGTAATAGGTCCGTCGACTTTTGCAAACTTTCCCAGCAATGGAATGATGATCGCTGGATTCCCATGCAAGTATCGACCGGCCTCCGCCTTCTGGGCATCAGTCCATGTGGTATAGGCATCGCGAAGTGATGCGGGCCGCGACCTGCCGCTTATATATTTACGTGCAGCAAGAATAAGTAGGCTGAAAGGAAGGGTGCAATAAATGGCGTCCTCCCATGATAGCTTTGTAAGACTTGCTAATAAAATTGCCGCTACGCACGCATAGCCAATTGTGAGGGAGAGTGTTTTGAGCGCGCGGAAAATGTATGCAAATTGCTCTTTGAACGATGTTGGGATTTGCATGTGATCGGTATATGGGATAGTTCAACCGCCAATCCGCGACACGCTTATCGGAACGAAATCTACAAATTGGAGTTTGTCTTCGGACACGAGGTTGTTGGCGTCTATGGCATTGCGATAACGAAGCATCGCTTCGTTTACCTGAATGCCACGCCCATTCGCCGATGCTCTGAATGCGATGGTTGCAGTATAGATTTTGTCAGCTTTATTGTTGGCGACTTTGATCAGCTTGAAGTCGGTGATTTGACCTTTTTCAATTCGCCATCGGTCGTCGAAAATGATGCCCTTCTCGACGGTCACGGACTGGCCAACCAACCAGGCCATGAAATCTTCGTTCGATGCTCGTGGCACATTTTGAGACAGTCCCAGACCGAACGGCAATGTTTCGGGTGCAAAAATATAGACCGCAACTACGATGGCGGCGAGAAGTGCGATGAAGGTTTTCATTGGGAAATTATTTGACGGTGCTTTCCTGGCTCCGGCGGCTCAAGTGCCTTTGTGCTTCAGCGTTGCTGGGCAATGCCGATGAATCCTATCGCCAGCAAAACTAGTGTACGTGAGCTGAGCCATATGCGGGTGGTGTGTTCAAATGTACGGCATTGGGTATTCCAAATCCGGAACAGAGTCGTCAATTCAAATATTCCGCATACGGAACGGTTCTCATGAAAATCTCCGTGAGTGCAAAACACTCTGGAGAAGCAATTGTCGGCTTTTCTCCGCAAACAGCGGGGAGACCAGACTTTTGCGCAGTTTTCCAGAAAAATGGGGTTGCCTCCTTCAACCCTGCACCGGATCGAGAACGGCGAGCAGAGCGTGACATTGAGCCGGCTGCAGCAGATTCTGAAGCGAACGAATTGCACTCTGTGGGATGTCTTCGGAAAGGAGTGATCCTGAAGATTCCCAGGGGCCGTAGAAAGGTTGATCAGTGCGGAAGAATCATGACCAAATCGGGCCCGGAGCGAAAAGATAGCTTTGGCCTCCACTTTGGTTTCGGCAGGGTGCGCACCGTTGATGCCGTAAAGAATCACGGACTCGTGGGTATTTCACTCATTGCGGGGCTGCCTTGTCAAACCGTCATGAATCCCCCGCGTTCGACCGCTACAGCTTCTGTACAGGTGTTCCGCTGTGATGCATTGGCTGCTGTTCCAAATAATCATTAGCTATTCCTCTCGGACGTTTCGGACCCATTTTCCTGAATCCGACCAGAAGTCGGGCATGAGCATGCTAAGTTGTTACGTTTTCTTGAAATAAGGTTGTGTTAGCTCCACAGTGAGGGCATGCAACCTGAGCGCCAACAGCTCGGTCTGGAAATTCGATGTGAAGACCGCAGGAATTGCAAGAGCACTTAAGGTATACAGCTGCGATTGGCGGCGGCATTCTTTGAGAAATTGCGGCTGACAGTCCCTTGATTGCCGAATGAACCCTTCCTCCAACGCCGAGCCTTGATGCTTGAAGCAACTCTTGGAGCCCGGTTTTGCTGGTGAGCAAAATCGCCTCGTAAAGAACGACAGGAAGCTGTCGATTGTCCTTAAACCGCCTGTCGGGACCTCCCTTTTTATTCACATACTCCCACGTGGTATCCACAACCCGCGAATCACTTGGAACACCGTCTGACTCAATGAATCTCTCCTCACGAGCGGTGACATCGAATTTATCAAAGCTGATTGCTCCAATGCCGGTATGGTCCCAGACAAGAATGCGGTCAGGAAGAAAATACAGTGTTCGCGTTCCAGCGGAGAGCGATGGAATTGCCACATTGCATTTGAAATACGACGGTGGCGGGACCCCGAGAGTTGCAGATTTGCGCTTAACTAGCATTGTTGCGCCCGCATTTACCTTCCGATCATGGGCATTGTTGACATTGGCTCTGGAATCAATGTGCCAAAGACCTTTGCAGTCGCGCAGTCCGTTCATGGCGGAGTGAAGATTTTGATAGGCTTGCTCGATGTGTGGCTCGAGGTCGTAGAATAAAATCACTGTTTTCCTCAGCGAATCCTTGTTGACGGCCCATACGAGCAGGATCCCGGATACGATGATACCGCTTAGAGCCGCCTGTAACGACGGATCTGTTCCTGCGATGAAGATCAATGCAACGACGCTCAAAGTGAGTACCCATGGCCAGATCAACGACTTCTTCGCCTTGGACCTGATCTCTTCCAGTAGTTGAGCTGATGAAGAATCAACCATCTGAGTGGCGGAGGCACTCGCAATTTCTTGAAAGTGCAACCGAGAGTTGTTCGATTGTGGGAGAGCGGGTGGTTGAGGAACTGGGACAGGTGCTCTTTGGGGTACACTGGGCTGTGGGATGGTTTGGCGGAAGTAAACCCCGTTAAGCCCCATCTGGACGTAATTGCCTCTCGGGCCCGTTCCTATTCTAAATCCTCTGAATCCTGTAGATACTCCAACTCCAGATTTGCTGAGATTAAACCGCAGCGGCCCAACGCGAATGCTCTTCCGAATGTAGATGCCCATGGTGGTACCGCATTCTGTCTGATTCGGTGGGAGTGGTCAATCCTGGCCCTATACGACTCGACGAAATGTGTCCGTAACGTCCGAGACTGGTGGCAAACTTCCCAAGCGGATCGAACACGTGGGAGTTTTCTGTATGATTCTACTTCAGGATGGCTTTGATGAGGGCAAGGACGCCTTTGATCGTTCCCACTGCCAGCAATGCGACAATGGGTAGAACGACCAACATTCCAGCCAATGCCGTCAGCATCATGGCCCAGCCCAGTAGCTGTCAGAGGATGAAGCCGATGACCGGGAGGATGAGGACGGCCGGAATCAGCAGTACGCGCTGCCCCTGCCATTCAGCCTCAGCCGGGATTATCTAAATGTTATATGTTCAAGTGGCTCCGAGTTCTGATCCTGGCAACAGGTGAGGTGCACGTTCGTTTCTTAGGCGTTTACCCGTGCCGCTGCTTTTCGCATACAGGGCAGCTCTCCATTTTTCTGAACTTCCCCTCTAAGTATCTTGAGGATGCCCACTTTCCGTTGGCGGTTCTCGTGGGGTTGTGGCCGCAAACGGGACAACGAATCAAGTAATAGAAAACGAACATGCTGCAGAATCCGAATATCAGATACAAGAGCATGAGGGACACTCCAATGATCCAAGCGCGGCTGATGAACACGCTTGCTACCAACGATAGAATAAGTAGGCCAAGGGCGATGGCCCCGAAGATGCCGATGTATCCTTCCAAATCATACTTCCAGATTTGACCGGTTTTTTCCAGCCATGGATAGGTTTTGCCATTGAACGCTTTCATGGGTCGAAACTGGGGAATAGTTTTGGCATTATCTCACCACTCACGGCATTTCTCGGTGATGTCCTCCTGAGAAGTCGTTGGTGAGATCGTGGCGGCATTGGAAACCAGATAATCCGGGGCCGCGTACTGTCAGAATATCGCCCTCTAATCAATCGCCGTTTTTGCAGGCCAGTCGGATTGAACAACTGACCTGATACTCCAACATCATCCCTCCCATGCTCTGCACTCGGTCCAGTACTCGCAAAATGAGCACTGCATTCCGGGTGAAGGTACCCAGTCCCGGCGCTGTACACCATCGATGTAGCTCTCCATGATCCTGAAGAGCTTCGATTGCTGCTGATCGGTCATGGGCGGCATTCTGCTGATGACGAGCTTCGGTGTCTTCAGCTTGGCCAGGGTGTGGATCTCGATGCCTTGTTCCGTCTTCCCGGTGGCTTCACGATACAGGACGGCGTATCCACTGGTCTGGATCTCATGGAGGTGTGCAGCTTTTTCAGGATTCGGTGTCTGGCCAGAGGTCTTGTAGTCGATGATCACTCCAGCCTGAACCAGATCCAGAACACCAATGAGCGTGGGGAGCCCATGATGACTCAGATTTGCCTCCACTGGAACTTCGACCGCATCCGGCTTCAACGTTTCAGGGATATTGGATTCCCTGATGTACGTTTCCACCAGACGCCAGCCGGTCTTCTGATCTTCCTGTTCCTCCCCTGGCTCCCAGTGAACATCTCCTTCTGAGGTATCCGCCCATGCATGAGCGAATTCATCATGGAGCTGTTTCAGGGAGAGCGGCTGCATTCGCCATCGGGCCTTGTTCCAAGCCTTGAGGACTGAATGCACCGCCGATCCCAGATGCAGAGCGGGTGTCTTTGGTTTCTCGATCTGCTCTACGTACCTGAAGAAGAAACGGAGCCTGCATGACAGGAAACAGTTTAGGCGGGACGCCGAGACTGTGGACTTCAGTGCTTTAATCCGATCTTCCTCCGATGGTGCCATGATCATTTCCTCACTGGCTGCCTCTGCCACCTCGTTCTGCCGTTACTCTTCTTCCCAGTCTTTTCGAGCAGATCCTCGATGAGCTGAGATGCCTGCAGCCGATCGAGCTGCTTCACCCCAACTCCGAAGAGCTGCTGGGCCATGCCTTCGACTTCTCCCTTGTCGAGGCCATTGTCGTTGACCAGGCGGATGATGAATCCTTTCTGGCCATCGGTACAGTTCCACGAATCGTTTGAATGATGGCCATTGACTTTTTGGACGGGTTGAATCTGCCGGTCTGTGGTTCCACTTCCCGGAGCATTCATTCCATAGATGGTGGCATCTGGCATGAAGCCGACTGCCTGGATTTGCTCATCCACTGCCGACTGGAGCAGTTGATAGAGCTTTGATGATTCCTCTGCTGCCTGGCTCACGTCTGGGATCTCGACGGTGAGGCTGACCTGGCAGGAATGTGAAGAGAAGTTCGGGAGCCCGAGCTTCTTCTGATAGGTGATGGACAGGATGATTGCCATTTTGGTTCTCCTTTCTTGGGGTTATGACACGGAGGGGCCGCCATTGATTGTGGTTCAAGGAAACTCTACCTGCTGTAGCGGATTGGCCTACACAGTTTCCCTGGCCGCCTCAGTTAGCGATTCAGCCCCAATCTGTTATACCACGAATGCAGTTGGATTTTGAGCGGGGGCTCGTTCTCTGACCAAGGGGATAGGTGAAGGCTTCCAAAAAAATGTCGTTTTGCCCGACATTCACCGTTGACTCTTTTGGTCAAATGATCACATTCCCGCCCCCAAAAAGCCGTTATTCAGCTCCAGTCAACCAAGGTTTTTTGATGGAGCCCGAGTTAAGTGAAGTTCCCAGATCCTTTTCAATTATGAGTGCAATCGAGATTTCTGCGCGTCATCCGATGTTTGCTGGTGGATATTCTTCCATTTGTCGCGGTCTCACTTGGCTTACATTGCTCTTCTTGTTGTCAGTTGTCTCGGCATTTGGGCAGAATTATGGCCCGCCCTGTGTTGGTATCAATGGCTGGCGTATTTTGCCCTTCCAAAGGTACGACGCCGACCAGGATTGCGATATATACTCCATCGATGGCGGGTATCCATATCTGACCATTGACGGCGAGGCAAATGTGGTGGTTACTTGGTCCGACGGAAGCACTCAGCAATACCAATATAACTCGCTTCCAGGCAATCCGCAATTTACCATCAATGGAAATCCGACTTTTGATATTGCTGGCATAAGTGCGGATCAGGCATCTATTATTGGCACAGCGCCCGGCGTGGTTTACGGAGGGGGGGCTTCATCTGTATCCATGTTTGGGGTCGAGTCACATCAAGAATCCTGGGTGTATCGGTTCACGAAATCCGACTCGACATATATTTATAAATTCGCAGCGCAGGATGGAGAGATGGTCCAGTTGATCAATTTCGGAAGTCCATCGCCATGGTATTTGTTTGCCGTGGCAAATGGCGATCTCGTGATTGCTCAAGATTCAAACGGCAATTGGCCTCCAACAAACGCTCAGATAGGGGACGTCTTCATCGGAGCACCGATGCAATTTTACTGCAATGGGATATCGGCACCGATAATCGGATCTACGTATGGCGGTGGTGGACCTCAGGGGTACTGGCAGGTGGTCTGGTATCAAACAGCGCAGAATCCGCCTGCAATCTTCACCCTTTCGTATGGGATGGCGTCAGGTAGTGCCTATGCATACATGTTTGATGCGTTTGGAAATATGTTTAATGTCGATCCGGCAACCTGGAAGGTCTTAAATCCAATGCCTGGCGAGGATATTTCACTTGTTCCATTGACGCCAGGTACCCCTAATTACGGTCCAGCATTCCTCAGTTACTCTGGTTCAGGTCTACCGTACGCTGGCGCTGAAGAAAATGGGTCGGACCTATATACTGATGGTTCTGTCTTCGTAACCATTAAGTCTGACAGAACGACAGTTGCTGAGACGCAAGGGACCTATGTTAGTACCATTTACCATGTTGATTCGGGGGCCTTCGATGATTTGAGGTTTGTTGCCGTTGACCTGGCTGGGAACCCAGTTGGTCTCCCGCCCGGTGTTGTGGTCCTCACTTCCAACTGGCTTTGGCCAATCTCACTTGCGTTGGATGGAGGCGATGGATATAGAGTGCCCGCGACGACCTTCCGACGCCCCGATGGGGCCGTTGGTGCGTTTTACCCGGCAGTCCCGGATGGCGCATTTTTTCTCCCTCCTGACCAAAATGGATTTTATGGGTCTAGTCTGTATAGGTACAGCGCCAACGCGGTTCCTAATGGAGTCATGGTTGTGGATGATATATCGGGGAATTGGCCTGCGTCGAACGTGATTGCGAATCTGATATTTGTAAATAATGTTCCTTGGCAGCTAGTGTCTCAGCAGCCGAATGAGGGGGGGAATTTCTTTGATTCGGATGTGGATATTTCCGGTCAGGCAACATATGCCCCAACGTATACAAGTGCTGGAGGTGGCAGTCTTGTCGTAAGTTGGGGGATGAGTGGCGGCTGGATAGTCCCCTATGCGTTTTCTGGACTCACCGTTTCGGGTGTCGTTCAGGGAGCGGGTCAGTTAAACTATTCCAACTGGGATGGCGCATCCATTCTTCTTAACAAGGGCGTGGTGATTTCTCTGGCCCCGATTACACGGATCAGTGGTCCCGAGCAAATCGACTGGAACGGCATGGCGCTTCAATGGAGTTTCTACGATACTGCAGCGGCACTTGCAGCTGGGCGGAACGTGGATGTCTATCATGACGAATACGGGTTGGGACTAAGCGCAACTATCGATTCCCAAGGGAACGTAACGATGACTCCGGCCGGTGGTGGGGCTTCGGTTACGGGTTTGTACAATGCTATTACATCCACTTTTACGATGGGAGCAGGTGCCGGTAGCGTTTATGCCATGAATAGCCAAGGCGCCGTCATTGTGCCCGGTTCGGGACCAAATCAGGCTACGGAGGTCCTCGGCAATTTCGATATTCAAGGAAACTTGCTTAGCTTCGGTAACTGGACCAATAGCTCCAATCAGTCGGTCCCAGGACTTCAGTTGACATACTCGGATCTAACTAATACCCAGCCGGCCATGTTGAACTTTGAGATGATGAGGCAACCGGCAGTCTTTAGCTGGAGTCATGCATCGTCTGACAACGACAGCACGCTAATTTACGCAATGCAGCTTGATCAGTACAATCGGCTCATGCTGATGAGCACCGATAGAACTAAGACTACCCCGACAATCGTACTCGATCCTTCTGGGTCGTCCGTTATCAAGGGGCCACTATTGATCCTTCCGCAAGGTGACCTGGACATGGGAATATTCCAAGGTGGAGAGACTCCTGGGTTAAATTAGAGCGTCACGGAGCTCCATCTCTTAACCTCGTCGTTTTTATATAAACTCGATGAACGCATTTTTTCTATCGGTCGGCGTTGGCATTGCTTTGGTTGCAGTGTCCGAGTCGACAAACGGTCAGTCACCCATTCCGTTGAACAAGCCGCCCCTCTATCCCGCATGGTGGTTTCAGCGGAATGTGATCTTGCGGACAAATCCGAATAACTTGAATCCGGACTTTAATAAGCCTGGCGACTATCCTGTTGCCAACGACTTCGCTGCACTCACGCAGGGGCAGTTAAAGAACATTGCTCTGGCTGCATACGATGAATTTGTGGCTGATGTGGGAGCAAGTGAGGATCTGGATGCGCTGATTGGGAAATGGATTCAGATAAATCCGCAAACCCACAAGCGGGAAGAGAAGGTCACGGAAAAGACGAATGATTATGCCGTAGTGAACCTTGGACAGCTGAAAGCGGTGGCGAAGCCATTTTACGATGCGCTGATCACGCTGAATGCCATTCCAGGCTACCCTTGGGACACCGCTCCGAATTCGCCCAGTGATTACTCAATCGCCAATGTCGGACAGGCAAAGCAGCTCTTCTTCTTCGATCTGACACAATTTGGCTATGGTTCCGGTACGCCCACGGACCCAATTACGCACAATCCTGGCTGGGTGGATGCTACTAATAACGGGTGGCCCAATACATGGCTTGGCTACTATCATGTTGATTTTGGAAGCCTTGGAGGTGTAGATGGCGACATCGATGCCGATGGTTTGACGACCCTGCAGGAATACCGGCTGGGGACGAGCCTCACGAAAAAGGATAACCCGGCGGTGAAACTGACCGCATCGGGAATGTGTGTGCAGTAATCGGAACGGATTTGACTATGCGTAGCTGGCAAAAATTTTTCGGAACGGGCCTCATCTATACGATTGCCATATTTCTCCCTTGTATCGAGTCACAGGCGCAGTCGGTGGAATCCATCCTGCGTGCATTGCAGGACAGGCAGACAGTGGTGAATATCAAGCAGGCGCGGCTGGTTTACAGTGCGGCAGGTTTACAGCCGATCCATTGGACGGGTTTATCCGATTATCCCGCCGAAGGTGATATCCAGACTGTTCAGCAGGCAATCATATCCCTGAACGAAGCTTCCAGGTGGTTTGACGCGCTGAAAGGGAACTTTCTGGCATTTGATCCGGGCAAGCAGATGCCTGTAAACCAGCAAAACGTCGCGGATTGCCCCCAGGAGACCAGCTCGATTCAAGATAAGATATTACCCTTCGCAACCAGCCCGTTTTCGATATCCACATCGCCGATTTACACAAAGCGCGGAATGCCACTGCCGACGCCCGCAGTCGCAATGGCGCCAATGTTTGCGACGGTTAATATTGCATCTGTTGGCACGTTTGATTTGTCGAACTGGAGAAAGAAACTGCCTTCGATGGCATCCAATGTCAATCAACTGACCGCGATTGAATGGCCGTATTATGGTCACCGCATTTCGAGCGGCTGCCGTATTGTTTCTCAGAATAGCAACTATGTTACACTTACAGACGATATTAGCGTGTCGTCTAACAGCTTTCCGTTTTTCGACCCGCTGCCACCAGGTCTAACGCTCGATACAGGCAGCGGTGTGCCGCCGGCTCCGCTTACTCTGGAGCGTCCGGCTGACTCCGGCTGGAACGTAATGGCTCAGTGGACTCTGCATGCAACCGACGAGGCAGATGACAGTGTTACATGCGGTCAAAGTTCTTTCGACAAAGTTGCCATGCCCACGCATCCTATCACCGGAATGAGCGTACCATCCGCCCCGATCGGTGGCCCTGTCCTGCTTTTAACGACTCCAATGATTCGCGCGTTTGGCGACCTCACCGAACGGGCCGCCAACAGAACGGCCAATGGGTTTACCTTGGGCACATGTGATATTTCTGCGGCAGGTTCCGGGAACGACAACCCTGTGGATGGTCCAGGCCTGCCGTCGGGACTTTCTGACGCAATTTCGACAAAGATCAAGCCTGACCTCTCTGTCAGTGGATTGTCAAACATGCTGAGCGTTTACATAGATGGCGAAGAGACGCCCGCTCACAGGTGGGCCAATGATTCTCAATGTGCTGTTGAGGGAGACTGCGTTTATTTGCCGGCATTCACTCAGCTGACCGTTGGCGGGGGCGAGCCCGGCATAGCTCCGGGCGAGGTCGAGACTACCATGCTGAACAATGAGTTGATTCGAATCCACCTTGGCCGGGGAGCGGGCGACCTTACGCAGGTTGCATGGCTAGGCTCCAGGGCGGATGCCTTTGGTTCATTGACGTTCAACGGATCGGCGTCTGCCTTCGAAGTTCTGCAGGAAGAAGATTACAACAAATTCGAAGACGACCCAATTGGAGGAAAGACGTATGACTCGATTCAGGAGTTTTCGGACGACCAGATCAGGCAAAGTGGATGGCCGAGCCGGTTCAGCTATATCGCCGCTTGGTTTTCTCCGCGGCTTCGGCAGGTAAAAGGCGCGGACGTCCTTGCCGACATTCACTACTCGTCGCCCTATGTGAAGACCGTTTCGTTTTATTGGGCAAAAGATGTCGGAGCAAAGACGGGTGAATTCTACTCGGTAGCGGGGTTGACACCATTCAAGTCGGTGAGCATCTGGAATCCGTCAGCTGGTAGCGGCCTTCCCAAATTCACCGCACCCGCTCCCTCGCAGCCAAACCAGCTCAGCGTTGAAGATGGAACTAAGCAAATTGACATCACTTACGTCCCGGTAAGCGATTGGTCAGAAGATTTTCCTGTCGCCAAATATACGTTTAATACCTCCGACGGCGAAGGAGATCCTGGTGAGCAATGCACAATCAACGTCGAGTATAACGGCAGCCAGAAGCTTGAATCTGGCAATTGGGATATTACGACGACGACTGACGCCGGTACCTATAGCACAACGGTAAAGTGGAACGTGGCGGCATTTCCAAATCCAGGTGGGCTGCCGCTGACACCCGAGCCGCGATCCCCGATACGTTGCGACCGGCCTGAACTGGCGAGTGTATCCATCGACGGGCCAAACGGTGAAAGCAGGGAGACGGATGTGTCGTGGTCGGATCCTGATGGAGCCACCGGGTATTGCAGCCCCACACAGAAAGTGTGTACCGGCGCCGATACGTGGGCGTTGAATGGCCACACCCTCACCTTTGATACGAGCGGACTCTCCTTGTCGGACAGCTGGACAGCCTTAGGTCATACATTTGTCAAATTGAGATCGTGCGTCAGCAATATCTGCAGCACGGGGCTCACGATTGATAGCAAGGCTGTAAATCTGCTCTCGCAGGTCGAGATATTTAACACACTGAATGATTCGTCGGTCACGATCGGCGGCACGCAGGCGACAGTGAAATATTCGGGCCCGGCCGGCGGCGATACCCCGCCATGGAGCATGTACTCCATCTCGTATAGCAATGGCCTCACCACGAAATGGTCTTTGTCCATCAGCGCGGCGGACATCCAGACGCAGACTTCTTCGACCTGGGGGGGAGATGGGCTGAGTTCTACCTATACGGGGCACTATGATTTGTTTGGCAACCTGACCGGCTCGACAACGGTTGTTGACGGCATAACCGTTGATTCTGTTACTGGAAGCAATCCGACGAGCTGGGGGGCGCCGAAGACGCTGACAATGCTCAGGGGCGATCAGACAACGGCTGCCTACGATACCGACGGTCCGCTTTTGGGACATCTTCTTTCCGTGACAGACGCAGCCACGTGGTCCTATGGAGCGCAGGGAACGGACTGGAAGGGCCGTCCAACCACGCTTAACGCGGGACTGGAAAGCTTTGGCATGAATTACGACGACCCTAAGAAGATCGTAGGAACCGGCCGCACCGGCTACACGAAAACGACCGGAATTTCGGATTTTGGAGATGTCACGTCGCTTGCGTCCAGCTTGGGATCGGAATCGTCATTTGCCTTTAATCCAGGCGGCCAGAGCCAGCTGACGATAGCCGGACGGAGTGTTAGTCTGAATACTGACGATTCAGGAGCGTTTACCTCCTTATCCGGCGGCCTGGGGCAACATGGGGAGCGAATGACGTGTGACGTCGATTCAAACCAGCAGTTCTACACGGATGTAACCGTGCTCAAAAAGGACGGATCGGATAGCAACTTCACGATACACACCGTTTACGATGCTCTCGGACGCGTTGTGTCACGCACCCAGCCCAGTGAAAGCGGCGCGATGTCTACAGAGCGCTGGCAATATGACGACGCTAGCCGGACGGTCACCTATTCGCCGCGAGCCGGGCCGACAACGCAAACCGTGACCCGGACACTCTCCGGTGATGGCCGCACGCTGACAATCAATATTGGCCAACAGGGCTATCGCATCACACAAGATACAACCGACACTGCGCTGAGCACCACAGTCGAAGTGAACGACGACAGCAATACGGCGGCTCCGGGTTGGAAAACCATGTCGGTGCAGACTGTTGAACCCGCGACAGGAAAGGTGACTACAACCCCCTGGGGCCTCTCGAACAACGCATTAACTGTAACGACGAGCGCTCCAGCCAAGACCGGAAGCATTACCATACAAGGCGGACTGACCAACGAATCACTGACGGTCAGCCTCAACAACAACCTGCCGTCCAAAATTACCGGCACATCCGGCGGCTTGCCAGTTAACATCTCGAGCATTGGATTTCGTACGGACCGCCTCAGCTCGCTTAGCGGCACAATCGGTGGGCTGTCCGTAGGCGCTTCATTCAACGATGACGGACAGCTTACAGGCTATTCGGTTCCAGGAGCGAACCTGAGTCTATTGTACGGTGGTACATCTGGCGACGGTGCGTCTGGCTATTCAGTCACGGTAAATAATGCGACGACAAATGAAACGCGTACGTGGAACTCGGATCCGCTTGGTAATTTCGAGGGCTCAAGTGGTGATGGATCGCTTCCGGTAACGGTGCAGACAAACGATGCGCCTGGGGGAACCTCAGAAGTCGTCAACGGGAACCTCACGGTTAACTCGAATTTCTACGGATCGACCACGGGGAAAAGCTACGTTGGGGGGCTGAACCAGAGTACGACCCTCAATGACGATGGTTCGGTCGGCGGGATGAATGCTGGCGATGGATACGCCACCGTGGATCAATCGCCGACCAGCACAAAGGTATCCTACGAGAATGGACCGACGATCGAGAACGACTTTTACAATGTCGGACTCAGGAAAGAAGTCACTGGTCCCGGAGATGACAGGACCTTCTCCTACCAGAATTTCCAGCTGCAGTCGGAGATTTATAACGCGGGTCTGTGGGCGGGATACCAGGTGCAGTGGCTGCCCGACAATCAGGGACGCACGGCGACTCTGGCGATCAGCGGGCCAGGCATCGCCCGGAGTTTCACGCTGAATTATGACGCTTATTCAAGGATGACCGGCTCGACCTCCCCGGAGTTGACGAGCGTACTGGGGAGGGATAATGCCGGTCGGCCATTTTCACTGACACGCAGCGCTTCCACGAATGGCCCCGCGATCGCGACAACGGGTTGGACTTACGACTCGACGAGCGGCTACATGATGACCCATACCAGCACCCTCTCTGGGGAGGTGATCTCGCACGGGTTTGGGTACGATGGCAGAAACCGAATTTCCACAAGAACTTCAAGTCACGGCGTCAACTGGACGAACATGTTGTATGACGTCACCAATCAGTTAGGGACGGCGTACTTCAATAATGGCGGAACAATCGAGCACGCGACGTACAACTACGACAGCCGGGGGAATCCTAGCACCTCCAATGGCACGATAACGAATACGGTTAACTCTCTTGATCAGATCTCTTCCCGGGCACTGACGCAAAGCTACATGTCGATCTTTGGATCAGTGGCGCCAAAGGCCACGGTCAAGGTATTCAGCCCACTCACCCCGGGCGGTGTTTCCGTTGCCGTTGATTCGACGACCAATGAGTTCGCGGGGCTGTGGGCTGTTTCGCCTGGTGGCAGTAGCGGTAGCACCGCACAGGTGACCGTGAGGGGCACATTGCCTGGAGCCGGGCATAACGGGACCGATGCGGTTGCGGATGTGAACTTCGGGGTGTACATACCACCAGCGAATGAGGTGCTTGTTTACGATGCCGCAGGCAGGCTCAAGAGTGATGCGCGCTGGAATTATTCATGGGTCACGAACGGGACTCTGAGTCAGGTCACGCGTGTGCCGCACACGTCCACCCAACTGAATGTTGCTTCGGAGAACGTCACATACCAGTACGACGCGGACGGGCGGCGCACTGAGAAGCTTCACACGACCACCTACAACGACAATAGCACCCACACGGAGGAGAGCCAGGTGCTGTGGGCGGGGTGGCTGCCTGTACTGGAGAAGGTCAGCAAGGATGGCGTTTACAAATATCGCCGCTGGTTCCAGTGGGGGCCGGATCTTAGTGGGACGATGGATGGAGCCGGCGGAATCGGGGGACTGGTTGCAATCATCGAGGAAGACACTCAAGGTAACAGCAGGACGCTGCTGCCAATGGACGATGGGCTGGGAAACATCGTCGCCGTGATGGACAAGAGCACAGGATCAATTGTTGCACGGTACGACTACGATCCCTTCGGGCAGCCATTGCAATCCACTGGAGACGTCGAATGCTGCCCTTTCCGGTGGCAAACCAAGTGGTTCGATAAAGAAACCGCACAGTACTATTTTGGCTATCGGTACTACGACCCGCGGTTGAGCCGTTGGCTCTCGCGTGACCCAATTGGAGAAGCAGGTGGGTTCAATTTGTACGCTTATTGCGGAAATGATCCCGTAAATGGGCATGACTACTTGGGGTTGGAAGACTATACGGTTGGTGACGATGTAGAAACTGCCGGTGCTACATTGGGGAAAGATGCCGGGAGCTTTCTTTGGTTCTTCAATCCAATCCATGTGGCTCAAGATGCAGTGGCGCACCTGAAAGCTCCATTCGAACCCCATGATTACGGGCCTACCGCAACGAGCGTAAGCGATTATTTTGCAATTCAAAAGCAGGCAATTGTTGATCCCGTAAAACAATTCGGAGCGACTCTGAAGGATCCTAGATACGCCGCCGAAGGATATGCGCACATTTCATTTCTTGCATTGACACTTGGGCTCGATCCCGAATTGGTTCGGGTGCCAGAGGCGCGCATGCCGTCGAAGTGGATGGGGAACCTTGTACCGGGTGATGGTGGAATTCATCGAGTGATATCTAACCCCCGGTTACCATCGACTGCGAGTCCCGTCCTTTTGTCCGCCCCATCAGGAGTTCTGGCCTTGCCAGCTCGTCCTCAGGTGCTGGCGCTGCCTTGGACGGCTCCGGTTGCGTATGGCACGCCGTTTGCGCAGTTGTCTCGGAAGAGTATGAGCCGTTTGGAGGCGAAGGTGGATGCCCGTACCATTACACGCGATGAGTGGGATCGATTGAGCTGGTTCAAGCGGCTAACTGATCGACGGCAAGCTGGGATCGATGCGTTCTGGACGAACGAGCGAGCGCAACTTGGAAATGGTTTGCCTGGATCAAGAAACTGGAATTCAACTGCCCTCTCGCAAATTCTTGCAGGTGGACAGCCGTCTGGTATATTCTCGCATCATCGTTACAGTGTGTCGCTTTATCCGCAATTGGCGAACGATCCGAATTTTATCTGGCCAGCCACATTCTATGAACACTTTTATAAATGGCATGGAGGGGCGTGGCGGAACCCGACTAGCGGGGCTCCGTTGAATCCTGATTTGCCTGATAGTTTTTAGCCATGGCGAAAATAGTGTTCAAGGTCCAAGCAAGTGGTTCCGTTGCCCAGTGGGTTTCGAGACTCCGGGGAGTCGTTTCTAATTTGTCAATCGGTTCTATTTCAGCGGCAATTGCCGCTGATACGCCGGTGTTCGAGCGACGGCTTTTTGATCGACAGGACCCGGAGCTATGCACTCGGTTGCTTGCGCTTCTGAAAAACCTTGAAAGTAACGACGTGGCGTACGAAGCCTATGAGCTTCGTGACTCTGAAACATTCGATCCATCGAAAAAAGCGACGTACTTCAAAGTAAATGCGGATCGGCTTGCGACAATGATCGAGTCGCGCAAACAGAGTCTGGATAGGTTATATGAGGCGGCAGAGTTGGAGAGCGACCAAGATGAGGGTGATTAATGGGCAGCAAGCCCCATGCCCGGAGACGCAATGGAAAGCAAACGCCATAACCGGCGACGCGCTCAGCGTGCCTGCTTGGAAAAAATGAAGCTGGTTCGGAGCTTCTTGGGAGGAGTCCGTACAACGAAAACCGGTGTCCGTCCATCCATCAGGGCGCGCCAATACAGGATCCCACTGCTTCAAGTAGTGTCTGCCATCGCCGGGCGGCGTCACATTGAGGGGGCTGGCTAAACGCAGCTTTGGACAGTAGCAGACGCGTGACTCGATCAGTTATGTAGGTACGTACCATGGGGTAATCGAAGTTTGCCAGTCAACGCTGAGGAAGCATCCTGGTTTCCGTCTGAACGCGCTGCATGCAGCAACTTCGTTCTCCGGCCAATATTTTATGGATTCAGAACACCCACAACCGAGTGTTGCCTCTTTGTCGAGCGATCGACTTCTTCACGGGGGGCAGCGCCTGAGCATTCTCAAGCTATTCGCTGCCGCTTGCGCGCTTTTGCTTGCCGCTACGATTTACCTGCTCAAAGATGGTGCAAGCCACTGGCTGGTCCTGCCTGTCACGATTGCGATGACACTGTTCGGTTTGTGTTTTTGGTGGATCGACCGTCGAAGTGTTGCTGCGATTGAGACTTCTGAACTGACGCAGAAGGAACTCGAACAGGGTGGAACTCAGGCTGGCAAAGCCGCATTGGATGCCCAGAAGGTCGCCGAAAGCTGCTGTAGCCTCGACGGATACACCTGCATCTACGTCCTCGGAATCGTGCTGGGGCTGTACTTCTCGGTGATGCCGTTCTTCGTACACTTGCAGCCGCAGACAGCTACCATGCTCGGAATCAGTAATCCGAAGCCCGTCATTCAGGCACCACCCCAGGTTCGACCAATAAATCAGATGCCTCAGGCGATGACACCAATTCAGCGGCCAAATTTTGCTCCGATGTCGGTCATGCCATCATCGCATCCACCAGCGGCAATACGTCCATTGACTCCGCCATCAAAGCCTCAGTAAAGACAATCACTTCAGCAGAGTCACTTCTGGCCACGGGCCTTTTCCTCCCACGCGGAGCAGATGAGGATTGGCCTGTGCCATGATCTTCACGTTCCTGACGTCGTATCCTTCTTTCCGAAGCGAGATCGTCTTGTTGGGAGCCTCAGTAAGGAGCGCCTTCAATTCCTGGAGATCTGGCTTCTTTCCTGTTCCACCAGCATTTGCCCTGGGGAAATGGTCCGCTGACGTTTGGCTGTGATTGGCTGGCCGACCAGAGTTGCCAGTTCTGCATTGACCGTGGTGAGCTCATTTTCGAGATCAATGCGCCGGGCCTTCAGTTCATTGATGGCTGCATCCTTGAGTTGGGCGATCTGCTGCTGGAGCTTGGAGATTTGTGCGAGTGACGTGGACATGTCACGGTGGAATGAAATGTAGCGCTAGAATTTCCCGACCAAATCGGGACACAGGTCAAGCTGCAACCAGTCATTCGTTCTTGTATCAAAATAAAAGTCCTGAAGTGTCAGCACTTCGTTTTCAAGTAGATACTTGATAGTTGAAACGGAGAGATGGCCGAAATCCTCGCCGTTGCTGGCTATCTGGAGTTTTGGCTCGTCGGTGGCCTCTGTCTTGTGTATCCGACGAAGTACGGATGTGGCGTATTCGACGACTGCATTGAGTTCCCTGATTTGGTCTTCCCTCAATTGCACGAGAACGCCAGCCTTGCGCCGATCAGCAGGGGAGTGTGCGAAGACCTCAAGGACGGTGTCCCCTCTATTCTTTATGCTGAGGCTGAATATTAGTTCAGCAAACTCGGACCTGATGGTGCCTAGACCGACTTTTAGAGAGACATCGTCCATACTGTGTGCTTGTGGTGTTATTGGGAGCGGTTACTGTGGAAATTGATTCTCGTGTCGTTCCCAACGACAGTAGCTAGGTTATTCGTGACTGCAATGCCGAGCCTGCATTCTTGCTGCGTGCTGTGAAGAGGTTTGCAAGTGCTGAGCTAAAAATAGGAAAGCACATGAAGTGAACTCTCCCTTTTTCTCGGATTACCCTCTGCGCTGAGTGGCCAGCGAAGGCCCCTTTTGCCGAGGAAACCAGCGTCAGCATTTTGAGTGGTAGGGGCAGTAGAGGCAAGTTTGGTTATCCTATGGCCAGAACCAGTAATTGTGTGACGATTTTTCACTTTTCACCAATAACATAGGAAACATGCCCCACCGCTCCCCTTGCTGAGGTCGAGTGCTAGTATTCTATGTGGTTTGAGAATGGGACGGTGTCTTGATGGTCCAGATCGTCTTCCCATTCGTTCGGTGGTTGGAAATTCGATCAGGAAATTGCTTCGCCAGTCTGCCCAGGTACGTTCCACACGCTGCTGGATAATAGAGCAGCTTCCTGGCCTCGTATTGGAAGTTGATGCCGGGCTCATGCCACCGCAAACAGTTGACGCCACGTAGAATTCCTCTACAACGACCAAATGCCTACAAGACCAACTGCCGTTCAACTAAAGCGTGCTTTCGAACTTTCCCGGCAAATCGAAGAGCTCGAAGCAGAGCTGTTCGGATTATTGGGGACTGCTGAACGAAAGACATTTGCTACAGAAGTGACAGCGCCTGTGATTCCTGCTTCAAAGCCTGCAAAGAAGGGCAAAAGGACGTTCTCAGCTGAATCCCGTGCCAAGATGGCTGCTGCCCAGAAAGCAAGGTGGGCGAAAGCTGGTGGTCCTAAACCGGTAGAAAAGCCTGCAAAGAAAGGCAGGGGAAAATGGACTATGAGTCCTGAAGCGAAAGCGAAAATTGCTGAAGCTCAGAAGAAGCGCTGGGCGAAGCTGAAGAAGGGGAAGTGATGGGTGGGTATTTGACGGATGACCGACTGTCTTCTCCTGTCGCGTGCAGGTCGTATTTCAGGTAAACACCTCGGCCGTGGCTTGAGTTGCAACTGCAGATCACCTGCAACCAGGGCTTTCAAATAATCTGGATTTTATGAGGCTTGCCCCGCCAACCATCTACGTGCTGCTGTTGCTCTTGAGCGCCGGAAGCAATTCCTATATGACCGTACCATGAAACGTCCCGTTCCTGACTCGATGGGAAAACACCGAGTCCTGATTCTTGTCGATGAAGCGAACGTAACCAGTGCCGCAAAAGTCACCAACCGCAAATTGGATTGGCTTAAGCTGCGCGATCACCTGGTCAACGGACGTGAACTCATGGAGATGGTCGTCTACGTCGGTTTGCCGCCAGCAATGCCCGAGTGGCAGGCCGAACGGGACAAAAAGAGCAAGTTCATTTTTTGGCTTCGCTCCAACGGTTTTTTGGTCGTGTCAAAAGATGGTTCGCCAGCCGATGAGGCACATTACAAGGCCAACGTTGATGTTCTTATGGCCATTGATGGCGTGGAACTTTCAACACAGATGCAACCCGACGTGGTGACTCTAGTTACTGGAGATGCCGATTTCGCTGAGCTTGCGTTGCGGCTCCGACGTCGTGGAATTCGTGTTGAAGTTGCGTCGGTAGCTCACACGTTGGGCGCGGGACTTAAAACGTCGGCCAATGGAATCATCGACTTGGGCCCATTGCTCGCGAGTTTCGATTCCCTGGCCTGAACGTATTATCTTCGTCCCGGGAATTGCGGTGTCGGCAGTGAGATTCACCGGCCAAGGTACGACGCTGGTTCGCCATGAGGAGTCTTTGAGTCGCTTTGGCTCAATGCTGTATGAGCTGAACGAGCTTCAGCTGCTGGATGATTGCGACCGCGATCAGAGCGAGTGTAATCACTGGCCAGATGACGCAGAAGATCCAGATGTTGATTGCCTCATACGTGGTCCCGCACTTGGCGGCAAGCCAGTGGAGGAACCTGACGCAGGGCCAGAATAGGGTGTCGATCATGGTGTGGAATGAGCATTGGTTCGGTGCTCATTGTGTTATACATTATTGGACGTTGAAAAGTTCGTCTTTCCCAATATGGTACGGTCGTGGCGAAAGACATATCTGCTTCCATCGTCGATGAACTGAAAGCTGAATTCTTGAAACCTCGACCAATCGAGGAATTCGAGGAATTCCTGGCTCGGCATGGACTGTTGAAGGAGGAAGTTACAAATTCTGCGTTTCTTTACACAAACGGGTTGTTCGGGTTCTTCACTGACTCGGACGGAAAACTCGTGCGCTTCCAGGAGAATCAAATTCTCAACGTGATGACAGGGAAACCAACCTTTAGCTTCGAGGCCAAGGAAGTACCACTTTCGGTGTCTGCTGAGTTGAAACGAGAGTTCCTATGCGTGCAGACTCTCGAAAAATTCCAGGAGTTTCTGGATCGACACGGATTGATGGAGGACGACGTGACAAACCGGGACTTCCTGTACGAGCATTCTCTTAAATTCGAAACGGAGGGTTTGCGGCTGCTCGTCAGATACAGCAAGCTCAATCCCGAGGTAAAGTGGTGGAACAGATGGCGGCGAGCCATTTCTCGCCGGTCCTGAATGATGCAGAGTTACTACCATCCGAGGGCAATCGCTTCTTCTAACGCCCCGACATAGTCATATCCCGAATTCGTCGGATACTTCTGCTGGTATTCAGCCACGAACGAATCTCGGAACTCTCGCAGATCGTAGTCGTCGCTCCACATGCCAGTCGGTAAACCGCAAATCGCTTCGGCCAGGTCTGCTGCCTGCTTCGCTCTTCCATCTGCGCAGAGCGTGTGAATTTCGACCAAAGCATGGAAAACGACGTTCGAGATGATTTGCCGCTGGTCTTGAGTGAGGTACATAATCTGAATTTGTGAGGTTGGCGTTCATCGGAACAACGGCAAAAGTTCAGGAGCTTCTTTCGCTGCAAGAGCGGTGACTGTGAAGCCATCGCGGGTTTTGATGTTTGGGTCTGCACCGTGTGCTAGGAGAATGCGAACAATGTGCAGACGGGCCGATCTCTCGTTTTCTCCGCCGCCGCTGCTAATTATTGTATGAAGTGGCGTGGCATGTCGGGTTGCTGGCCATGTCTTCTGTTTGATGGCAGGAATCCCTCGCCACATCACTTCGAAATTGTATGCAGATCCATTGTTTCCCGTCGCGTTTACGTCAGCCCCAGCCGCAACAAGAATTGCAACGATTTTTGGGTCACGAATCCAACAGGCTTCGTGAAGGACGCTCCAGCCGGTCCTATTGTGCGTGTTGGGGGATGCTCCAGACTGGAGGCATTGGCGGACGGCCTTTGGATTGCCGTCGTTGACGGAATGCCAAATGTTTTTCGCATCAAAGTGTGCTGAATGCTGCGTTGCGCACCCTGCAAATACCGAGAAAAGGAGAGGCAAGAATATCAGTCTCATGGATCTGAAAAGGTTATCTCGGTAGGAAGTTCCTGGAATGATTCATCGCCAGCTCATGTGGTTACCTCATTACTTGTCCCCAATCGGCTCCTCCTGCGAATTGTGGAAAAATTTACCGTCGAAGAAATCGAGTCCGACCAAAAAACGACCGAATTCTTGGTGACCTGAAAATCCAGCTAAACCAGCGCATCCATATTTGAATCCATCAAAGTCCTCTGCTACCGGCAGCAGCGGAGCCAAGAGGCGAGCTGCGATAGCCGCGTGGATCTCGAATTCGTCTTCCAGGAATTCAGGGCAGGGAACTGCTTCTGGATCACGTGCATCGGCATAAATGACGCCAGAATGGCTCAAAAGGCTGAGTGCTACGTGCGGAGGCGATGATTGCGAAAGGCAGATCAGGTGAAGTGCCACAGGGTACATGGCTGATGATGTGGCGCCTTGATGCTGAACCTCATTGATCAGGTCACCAATCAGTTCTTCTGTAATGCCAAACGTGTATGCTTCCTTCAGCCAGGCGACTACGTCTGCCGTGGCTGCCGTAGCTGCTTTCGAGTTCATTCCAGCGTGGATCATCGAGTTGTAGTGGCATTTCTGATGGTTTATCGTGATTCGGGGTAGACCTTCAAGCGTCCAAAGGGCGCAGCCGAATAGGCGTTGATTCGTTCCCTGTATTGGCTGTGAAAGTGTTCGTCTATAGTGGGGCGTCCTTATCCACCATCAAACGATAGAATTCAGAAATCGAAGTCGGCCCCCTATGGCGCTCAGAAATTGATGGACCCTTGGTCCAAAGGGGCGGATAGATGCTCATAACCTTGTCACCAGGAAGAGATTTGAGTTCTTCCTGCCAGCCGGGCCACCTGAGCGATTCGTAATACTGGTTCAGATTCCCTTTAAAGCAAAAGACCAGAAAGTCGGAATATCCTCGGTTTGTGTTTTCCCAGCGCAATGAGTCTGGAGCACAATAGCAGACCTTCCCTGGTGCCGCATGAAGCCCTCCACCATCGATGGCAAAGAAGCCGCCGACGATATCATCAGCGATCAGTAAGAAAGGCGGTGGTACACCCGGTGCACGAGAGGTGCGTGGTCGGTTCCAATTCGGCAACGAGCGAGGCAGGCGTGGATGGCCGGAACCGAGAATACGAAGCCATCCGTGGTCCACAAGAATTCCACCGGTTTCGTAGATGACTGCACCCATCGGCGAGCGAGTGGTCACTTGAGTTTCCAGCAAAGCAAGCTCACGAGTCCTGTCATCAATCGGGGGAAGGACCTCAACGTGATTTGTTGCTGTGGCAATCCAATCCTTCACCGTGGACCAGCCTGGCTCCGCTCGATTGATGAGTTCCGTCAACGATTTCATTTGATTTTCAATCTCCCAGGGCAATTACCTCATCGACCATCTTCATGTAGTTTGGCCCGTCTGGGTATCTCTCCCGGTACGGGAGCAGGAATGAATCACGAAAGAATGCGAGGTCAAAGTCGTTCCACATGCCGGTTGGCAGATTGTGGAATGCGTCGGCCAGTGAAGCGGCTTGAGTTACATCCGTGGCACAGCGCAGACTTCGCAGTTCGATGAATGCGATGTACATCATCTTGGATAACTTCTTTCGCTGTTGGTCATTCAGGTGCATCGATGTTGTTCAGTGTAAGTGGTCGCGGGTTTGAATCCGACGCTGCTCTCAGGCTTCATTCAGGTTGGTCCAACGAATACCATGAACAACTTTGGCCCCTGCGAACGGCATTTCTCTTGTTTGAACACTAGCGCAGGAATCCGCTGCGAAGTGGACTGCTGATGATTGCTTATCTTTGTACTTTCAGGCAATGCAAAGACTCATGGATTAACTTTGTTTCCTTCAACTGGTGATTGTGATCGTTTTAGCGGCTTCGGTAGGAATGCATCGATTTCCTTTTCTGAGAAGGTCAGTTCTTCGTTCTGCTGTAGTGCAACCTGAGCCTGTCCATAAGCCTTCCCGTTGGTTGGTGGTGCTCCTGCGTAAATTGCGTGTAGGTCCTTGAGAACCTTGTCTCTTTCCGTCTGCAACGACTCGATGGGTTTCTCGCGCATTGCGAGATCGGTAATTAGTGAAAGATATCGCTCTCTCACAAACCAAAGATCACACCCCGTCTGTTTATGCTTTTGGGCGAGTTGTCCGAGATCGTAATTCTTCGTGTAAGCGTTCAAGACCAGCAGAATCGAAGCGATGGTCGCACCTGCAATTGAACCGACTTTCTCTGCGCCCGCTACGGCAGAAATAAATCCGGCCGTAGATAAGGCAGAGAGAATTAGCTGCCAGAGTTTGATATTGGCCCATTTGGCGAGAAGCAGATCCGCACATTTCTCGTGGGTTTTGTGGGAATAGACAACACGACCGAAACATTCTCGGAGTTGGGCCTCAAGAATCTGCCGTGTTTGCTGTGTGTCTTCAGTCTGGGAATGTTGTTCCAAAGATTTGCCTCCAATCATATTTTGCAGCCCATTCTTCCTTTCGAGACTCATGCGCTATAGCTTCAGTGGATATATTAAAGCATCGTTTGGCCTTATACTGAAATAGTCCCTTTCCTCGGACGTATTGACCGCTTCCCGGTGCTCTCCAATACTCTTGATTATAGTCTTGTTCGGACGCCCATTTGAAGAAGTCCCGTGCAAGAAAATCGTAATAAAAATACGATTTGTCCTTGTGGGGCCATGAATGGATGAACTGGTACGCCAACGTGTCGATCAGGAGTCCTCCGATGGGGACATCCCATGTCCGTTTCCACGCTCTTATCATTCTCGCGAGCTGAATAAGGTTGCCGTTGCAGGCACTGTTGCGGTCTCTGATTGCTTGAATTTCGGGTCGAGGGTTTGTGCTTCGCCAGCATCCACCATTATTCGCATCAGGAAAAATGTAGCTGCCGTCATTGTTTGAGAAGACTGGCACGACTTCAAAAGTTAGTCCGTCGGTAAAAGGTACAAGTATGACTTGACCATCACCTCTAAGGCCCGTTTTCGGGTACGTCTTTTCGATCGATAGCCGAATTGCCTGAAGTAGGGCTGATTGACCATTGCCGTAGTGGCTATTGTATTGGGTGTAGACGCTCCATGGCAACTCAAAGACCATGTCCAGATCGGAGAATCCTTGGATTGCTGTATTCCTGCCGTAGGAACCGACGTACAAGCTATGGGCGGTTTCGGAGGTCGTGTTCCAGTAGTCGGTGTTGAGTCGTTGAGTGATGCGGCAGTATCGGGATGAAATTGTGCCCGAGTCAACGACCACGAGATTGCCGCAGAAAGTTGAAAACCAGTCAGCCAAGCCCATATTAAAGCATCTTCGCGACTTTGGCAGTCAGCTGCTCACCGTCTCTCGATGGACAGATGATTGCATCGCAGCCAAAAACTGGTTTGGCGTGCAACCAGAACTTCAGCTCCTTCGGCGTCCATTCCCATCGAAATCTCTCAGCGATTGCGCCGACTCGGAAAAATTTCTTTTTGGTCCTGCCGTAGTGCCGGAATTGGGGGCCATCGAAGGCCGTAATTGTTCCGCAATGACCGCTTTCAGGAACCCCTCGGATGAGCTGTGTGATGTCCGGTCGCTGACCAGCGCAAGATGTAATGGGGACTGTCGGGAACCTCATGTCCTCCAACGGAGCAGATCTCCAATCCACGGTAAAGCTCAGAGGTTCACCTTCAACGCAATCGGTAGTCGCAACACCTCCAGGAAGCGCATAGAGGCGTCGATGGGCATGGTGCGGAACGTACGGAGATGCTTCGACTGAATTGGCGCAGAAGTTGGAACCGATCGAATTCAGTCTAAAAAAGCAAAGCGCGGCTGGTTCGGTCGGTTTACGGACACAGTCGCTGACGATCCGGCGAAGGGGACGCAGAAAACCGGAGATGTCGATTGACATTTTTCGTAACCGGACGTGACGTTGACTGACCGCATGCCGGTTTGGCGGTTATCGGTGGTGTAACGCCACTATGTATTCCGGCTGATAGTGCAAATTCAGCCTAAGTCACATTTCGTTTGGAACTTCCATTGAAACTGCAGTGATCTTTCCACGACGCACACGTGACGCGTGAACGATGAAGTAGTTAAATGTTCCTCCGACCGGCAACCTTTGAAACGACTCGTGCAGCGGCGTCAGATCTGCTGATGGGAGAAGAAAGGCTCCGTCGCTTAGAGTGGACGAGCCCGGAATCACAGCGGTAATGCGTTTGGTCAATTCTCTTAGTACTTTGCCTCTCAATGCGATTGCCGATAGGTCAAAAATCAAAATGGTTCGGGTGCGAGCATGGTCGAGCGGCGGCTGTGTTCCTTGAGTGCTTTCCTCGTGGTTTTGCATAGGACAAGAGGCATTATCAGGGGCGATCGAGGAAGGCAATGACGATCAGGCCGCTCACCAAGCATGATGCTCGAAGATCATTTGGGGCTAGTCTTGGAAGAGGTATATTAATTTGGAATTCGTATGGCTTGATAGCTTCTGAAAGGATTCAAATCCTGAACGATGCCATTTCCCAGCCCGTAAAGGCACCGCCAGTACGGTTTCGGGGAGATTCGCTGTCTTCACCCTCATGTATTTTTAGAAATATTAAGCAGGAACTGCCCAACGGGCTGCACGTAAAGTGGATGCCAGGACCCAGCCTTTGTACGCAATCTTGTGCTTGTTGATGAGCTGGTAGAGGTGATGTGTCGATAATCCATGCTTCTTGGCAAACTGCGTCACTGAAGTCCCAAGAAAGTATTTCTCACCGGTCTTTATCTCGCTGTTCCACCTGATTTCCCTCAGTTGCTCCGCGCTCTCTTGGTGACTTTCTCTTTAGAACAATCACGTGGCGCAGAACAAGATTGCTCATGGGTGGCTGTTTGCCTTTCTTCCAAAACTTCCGATTTCTAAGCATGTAACACGCAACTTCGACTTCCCACATCGTAGCGTGCAGTTCTGGAAATTCCGCATTCAGGATGTTGCGCTTTCGCTTAAGCATCCACTGCGTTCCGGCAACGATAAAGCAACTTAAAATCACCAGCGGCAGCCCGAGCGACCAAATCGCCCATCCTGCAAACGGCAAATGAAGCAATCGTGCCTCGCCCCCAGCAATGGCGAGCGCCAATCCAACGGCAAACGTCCAGTAGAACGGGCGATTGATTCCACCGTAGCGCCAAAGGTAAATCAGGCAGGTGAGCCAAATAAGATAGGGAATCTGAGGAAGGATATAGTCTGACATCGAAGTATTACACGTGGCGGGCGATAGCTGAAATGGAATCTACAATCTTCCGCTGAATGTACCGGTGTTCGGGGCCATGGCAATTTTATACGAAAATTGAGCGGAAGAAGTTTTGGGCGGCACCTGTGCGTATGTAACAATAAGAATAACGTGCGAAATTGATACGCGGCAGCTGTTTCCGTCGAATACTCGGGGCGGCAAATCTGCAACATTGCAAACCGGACACTCAGTTTATATGTTCACCAGCTCTGTCGTGAATCGCTCTCTTGCTTTCTTGGCCTTGGGGGATGTGCTGCACCAACCATACTAACTGGTCTTGTAATCAGTCTGAATTACTACCGGGATCTCTCACTTCAGCACCGGCTTCGCAATGACCTGAATTCTCGCATTCTCCCGCTCAATGTTGGTCTGGTGAATGCTCTCAACGTAGACAAGCCCCATGTAAGACAGGGCGACCAACGGCAGAAAAGCAGAGAAGAACAAAATCCCAAGCATTTCATATCTCGAAACGAAGCGCTCAAGAATGCCCATTGCCGAAGCCAGAAGGGGGTGCCATGACATTTTCTTTTCAGGGCAGTGGGAATGCACTGGCGAATTCATTTTTATTTATTTTCAGCAGCATCCGGCAATTGGGTCGCCTTCCATGTGCTTGCCAAAACCCAATTCCTGTAGATGAGCTTTCTCCGATTGACCAATTTGTATAGCTCGTTCACGCAGAGAC
>OUNM010378378.1_pt1 | contig 28207 bp, 14 predicted proteins | sample 1769961 | NCBI WGS metagenome assembly OUNM01 (sample SAMEA3914820, study PRJEB12502) | metagenome | biome: forest; material: soil | place: USA | collected 2012-03-12 | depth 0.3 m | reverse complement strand
GTTCCTAATGTTGTTGCGGTGTAACTGACGATAGTGTTGGTAGAGAGGTAGAAAGTGGTGCACTCGCTTATATGGTGCACTCGCTTATAATACACGTTAGCCAAAGACACTGAAACTGGAGACTTTGAACGCTTAACTAAACAAATGCAGTGAACCCTGCCTTCTTGGGGTCCAAAGGAACATGACAAAGAGATGAAAAGAGATACCAGACGAGAATAAGAGAGAAAGCATAACGAGCCACCCCCCACAATGGACTCAACTCTTGCGACACCAAGAACCAGCGCCGGCATTTGTTGGTCAGACAACCTAAAGTAGGAAAGCAACACCTCAGTTGATTGCCAGTGCGGCCAAACGAAGCCCGGATCATGTCCCCCGCCATGGCGCCACCTCATGCGCTTCCTACGCGACAACCACTGCGTCCCCACCCTTCCTCTTCATTAACCTCTTCCTCACCATCTTCAACGTCTTGGCCAACTTCAAGGATGAATGCACCCGCGTGATCCGTTGCATCACCGGGAACGTGGCAGCTTTCTGCGGCTCCATAGTCGCCTCCACCGGCATCGTAAACACAGGAGTGATTTCCTTGGCAAGGAGGGCCATGTGCCCGCGCATGGTAGGGTTGCTGATCAAGTCCTCAAGACGCGGAGTAGCGAAGCCGGCTTGGCCGATGAGCCAAGCGAGCTGCGCGAGACCGATAATGTCCCCGCCGAGGGTGAAGAAGGATCTGTCCATGCCAAACAAGCCGGTTACCATTTCCTCCGGTGTTGTTGTTGCTTGATGGTCTGGGCCACCGAGAACCTGACGCCAAGTCGTGTTGACTCGTGTCCACAGCTCCAGTAGCTGCGCCTGGCTTAAGTTTTGAAGGTGCGAAGTGGATTGCAACGCCCTGCTGTGGTTGCTGCTGTGGTCACTTGACGCCGGGATCTCTTCGAACGGCGTCTCCCGCGTTTTGCCACAGAGTTCGGCCGCCGAGGCAAGTTTGGCGTCCGGATCGGTGGCGAAAAGGCGTGCTGCCTCGCACAACATGTCGAGTACGCGCTCGGCAAAGTCGCGTGGGATGGCACCGTTCTCTGAGAAGCTCAGCATGATTTCGAACATGTTATCATCTTGGAGGGGCTGAGAGAAGACCGATAGGTCTGCGAAGTCCTCTTGCGCTGCTGACGCACAACCAATCCGGTAGTCGACATCACCAAGCCGCACGAAGCCGCTCTGGTCGATGTTTTGATGCTGGACGGTCGACGTAAAGTAGGTCCAGCGCGGCCAGGAGGTGCAGTGACGGATGATTTCGCGGAAGCCGAGCACTTCGTGTGACATGTTGGCGACCTGCTGGTCCTGAACCTGGCGGAGGAGGTTCTTGACTATTCGGTCAGGTCCGTTCTCAAACTGAACACGCACGGGCACCAAGTTCAGGCAAGGCCCGACCATGTTCCCAACGCCCTCCACCGCCGCGTTGCGCCCGCTGATTGTGTGACCGAAAACGACGTCGGCAGTGGCTGAGACTTGCGCCAGCACGTAAGCCCACGCGGCTTTGATGACAGTGGCGGTGGTGATGTGGTCAAACTGTACTGCCGGGAGGCAGACAGACTTTTTGAGACAGGTTGTGGCTGCATCTGTGGAGGTTCTGTGGTAATTTGGCCCCTGGCGACGCACCACCTCCGTCATGGATGCCCCTGTGAGAAGCTTCTTCCAGTGTTGATAGTGCTCGGATGTCAACGAGACTGCCGAGGCACGCAGATAATTGGCAAACGAAGGTGGGCGGGAGATTGTCTCGCCCCCGTATGCGACTTTAAGCGCGTCCAAAATTCTGGGGAAGCATACGCCATCGTATTGAGCGTGGGAGATGCGAAGAACAAGCCTATGGCGATTGCTGTGCGTGTGCCTGATGACGGTAAACTCGACAAATGGTTCGCCGAGCTGAGGCGGTGCTCCTTTGTTGCCCACCATAAATTCTTCCACTGGTTCGTCCGTCTCGACAACGTGGAACGCAGGTCGGAGTGTTCGTAGGACGACCTGTAAGAAACGGCCACCTGAGGGCACGAACACGGTGCGCAAGATGTCTAGAGACTGGACCAGCCGGTAGCATGCGCGTTTGAGTTGAACCAGGTTCAACAGCCCCGCGCCGTCCAAGTAGAAATGGTTCAACATCCAGCGGGACTCGAGAAGGGCACCGGCAACAGACAGCGATTGGAAGTCGGTTGCCGGAAGAACGTCCGCGATGCCACCCCTGAAGACACAGACTTGGGGAACAATGTTTGTTTGAAGGAAAGCGTCGACGTTAGACGCTGCCACGAGAGAGAAGCGCTCGTAGACGTCGCTGTTGTTAGACTCGGGTGTCATGGTTCCGTCCTTGTGGTTGGTAAGCTTGTTGCCCACACCATGCACGTCGGCAGCGGCGCGAAGACTCGAGGCCATGCTGTGGAAAGATGGATGGCGGAACACATCCGCCACAGTGAGCGGCAAACCACAGTCCCTGGCCTCGCCGGCGAGCTTCATCGCCGTTATGCTGTCGCCTCCGAGATCGAAGAAGCTGTCGTGTTCGGTGATAGAGTCCTCGGGCAAGGCCAAGAGACTGCTCCACAAAGTAAGGAGTGTCTTCTCGAGCGGTGTCTGTCCGGTTGGGCTGTCGATAGGGGTTTCCAGAGAATCCTCCGAGGATGTACTTGGTGACGGAGATCCTATGTTTTTTGGGGACCCTAGCCCCGAGCCACTGTGTTCCTTCTCGATCATTACGTCTTGGACTGATCCGGTACCTGTTGGCGAAATGCTGCCGAGTGCCATGTCATATTGTTCAACGGACTGCCACGGTCTGTTGATGAAGGCGTCCAATATCTCAGCCATGGAGCGCGCCACCTCCTGGGCTTGGTCGTCGCTGACTTGATCGGACCAGTATCGAAATACGACACCCTCGTTGGTTTCCGAAGTCTCAATGTTAACGGTGATGGAGTACTACAATTGAATGTGGTTAGCCAAATGGACTGGGAGACACCCTTCCCGGAGCAAACCCCCACTTACCTCGCTGGGATCATGTCCGGTTTCCATGTCGAATCTGAGCGTTTCCCCCGCATCACTTTCCATATCATCAGAATGATTTTGTGTCGAAATCGAAGTGTTGTACAATAGCTTCCCCCCAAGGTCAAGCTCGTGCTGCACACGTGCCAGAGAGCAGTGCTGGTACCGCATGCTTTGGAGATGATCGTCCTGGGCCATCCGAAAGATGTCCTCCAAACTCTGGGATCTCGAGATCTGGATGCGGCAGCAGAGCATGTTGATAAGTGTCCCAACAATCCGGTCGATGTTCTCGATGGGTGCATCGCGGCCTCCCGTTAAGTAGCCAAAGCAGACATCGTCGCGCCCTGTGTACTTGCGCAGCACGAACCCCCAGGCTACGTGCATGACGTTGGCAAGTGTGACGTGAGTTCGCTCTGCGAGCTGGCGGAGATCGGGGTAGCGGTCAAACTCGAGTGCGACGGTGCGCAAATTCCTCGTATCGAAGGCGGGGGTTGTCGTGCTGGCGTTGAGGCTCGGGAAGTGACACGGCTGCAGACCGTCGAGATAGCCCTTCCAATATTTGGTGTCCTCAGCTAGGCTGCGGATGTGCCGGACGTAGTCGCTGTACAGGGGAACAGCAGAACTCTCAAGCGTGCCCATGTATTCTGACGCCAGTTCCTCGAGGATGATTGCGAGCGAGCCACCATCCATGGCGGCATGGTTCACCTCAAGCTTCACGAGCATCTTCCCGCTATGTGTTGTGCAGATGGTAAGTCGATGGGGGATCCGCGGCTGCGTGGTCTCGGTTGTGACTGTGGATAGATTATTCATGGCTTCATCGTCGCTGCTCCGAATCAAAACGACTCCGGAATCGGCATTCTTCAGGACAACTTGGTCAAAGGCACCGCCGCGGCGGACGCTCTCAATGAAAACGGTCCTGAGGGCAGCATGACGATCCACAATCTTCTGCCACGCCCCTGCAAGTCTCACTCCAGAGAGACGATGATCGGGATTTGTGTGTTTGACGTTGTAGACAGCGTGGAAGATGTAGGCTCTCGGATTCCGCAGTTGACTGATCAGCATCCCTTCCTGGACTGGCGTGCAAGGGTAAATATCCTCCACTCGGGAGACAGAGGATGCGCGGTTGATGCCAACACGGGGGAGGGCAACATCAGTGAGGGCGCGGAGGCCATCGTATGTCAGGGGCAGCAGGGGATAGTCACTCAGAGTTGGCTCGGCAGGTTGTTGCGCCAAGGCCCGGGTCATCTTCTCGAGTGCGTTTCTGCAAGCGCAGATCCATTCACGGACCTGGTTTGCTCGGGCGAGGTTGCCGTCGTACACGAAACTGAACTGCAACCTATTGTTGACGACGATGGCGGAGATCTCAAACAAAGCCAGCCTCCTGGTTTGGGGCCCGACATCTGTGATGCTGGAAGAATCAAGACCTTGAATGTCGTGAAGGTCGACCTCGCAGATGAGAGAGTCGGCGTGTTCAGGCTGCTGTCCTCCGACACCTCCACCGAGGAAGTTGAAGAGAACCTCCATCGGAGTCCATGCTGCATCGGTCACCCCTCCGTGGTAGTTCCGGGCGAAGGACGGCCTTCCATGTTTCCCGATGCTGCGCCTAGTGTCCTTTGTCCGCCGCAGGGTGTCGAGCATATCGTTGCCTCCAGTGTAGATAGGGACATGCAAGGGGCAGATAGTCGTGAACCAACCAACTGTCCGAGACAAGTCGATGGTGGATCCTTCTGGTGACTGGCGTCCGTGACTTTCAATGTGTATCGTCGGCACACTCCTGTCCTGGAACGTTGTCGCGAAAGAATGGCCTACGGCTGCCAGGAAGAGGTCAACTGGCTCCGACCTGAAGGTCTTGTGACAGTCCAGAAGAGCCAGCCTTGTCGTGTCTTCATCGAGGGTGAAGACCTCCGTCTCCGTCCGACCGTATGTAAGCGGGCCCTGCATGCCCCAGTAAGCCAAGCCTGCCAGAGTCTCCTCATTGAAAGGCAGAGGGCCCTTCGCGTCGACTGTCTTGCTTTGGCTCGACTGCTGAGTGCACCAGGATCGGAAGGACAAAGGCGAATCTGCCGCCAAAGACCCAGTCTCTAAAAAGCGGGCTAAGTCCTGCACAATGATGCGCCAGGAAACCATATCGACGCAGAGATGGTGAGCAACCATAGAGACGAGGATTTGGTCTTGATCGGTCTGGTCGAAAATGTCGGCCCTAAATACAGGGCCGTGTTCAATGCAGATACTGGTTTGTGCTGTTGCTAGAGTGGGTGCCATGTCACTGCGCGAGCCCAGGTGGTGTTCACCACAGTGGTATGTTGACGGCCCCATCTATTTCCAGGTTAGCTTCATTCTGCAGCAGCTTTCCGGGTTTGGGTTCAAGGGGGTTAAGCGGTTACCTTGGCAATTCGCTGCTCCCAGTTGCCGTTCTGTGTCTTGGTGAGACGCACACGGAGCATGGCGTGGCGCTGGATGATGGAATCGATGGCTTGCTTGATAGTATCGATAGTGACATGGCGGATTCCCAGAGCAATGCTCTGGTTGAAACGGGCGTCGCCATTATGCTTGACAGCCGACCTCAGATACATGCTCTGAATTGGAGATAGCCCAAATGGTTGTTCGGTTTGTTCCTCGCCGTGTACTTCAATCACTGTCGACGACGGAAGCTCCTTGGCGAGCTCGGAGAGATGGATGATGGATTTGGATCGGAGCACATCCTGGATAGACAGTTTGATATTGACGTTTCGGGCTCGAGAGACGAGGCCCATCGCTCGGATGCTGTCTCCACCTGTGATCCAGGTTAGTGGCTGTGTGCGACTGGACTCTGCCGGATAGGAAGGAACTTACCCAGACCAAGGAATGACTCGTTGAGTTTGATGCTATCCTTGGGTAGGTTCAGCTCGCTGGCGCAGATTTCCATCAATGTCTTTACAAGCCCCGTAATCTGGCTTGTATCGACATTGCCCTCTCCTGCGTTGAGGCCAAGGCTGCTCGCAATCCGTTCGTATGTCGCATCATCAAGGTCCTCGACCCATCTCGTCACTTTTTGTCGATCCAACTTGCCCGACACCACGATTGGCAGGCTTTCGAGAACGATCCAGGCGGCCGGAATCATGTAATTCGGAAGTGTGTCGGCAAGGAGATCTCGGATATTGGCGATCGCGGAGCGGAGATGAGCCAGTTGGTCGGGTGAACCGTTCACGGGGCTGCAACCACCACTGCCAGTGGTAGAAATAGAAGATGTAGCCACAATGGTAGCAGAAGGCTCATTGAACGTGCTGGTCAAAGTGAGGACGCCGACCAGCTGCTTGCTGCAAGGTCCGGTCTTTGGCTGCACCACAAGCCCAAGCCGCACATTGGGGTCTGCCAACAGCCGGCTCTCAATTTCCCCGAGGTCGATCCGCTGACCATTGATTATCAACTGGGATCGATTCCATTTTGCGATGAGGACCTGGTCCTCGGCACTGATGATGTGGATGTCGGCCAGGGTGGCGTTCTTGCTCCCCGACTTGTCGACTAGCCGTTTGAGGACGGCTTCAAATTGACGGGCAAGGCGTTTTGTGTGCCATTGCGAGAGCACCTTTTCATCGTAGTGGAAGGTTGCCTCGATAGCGGTGTCCGTGATGGTGCATTCTAGCACGAGAGGATGCGTGAAGAAGCTCTCCGACGAGGAACCTCCTTGGAAGTCCCAGTCAATTTCTGGGTCATGCAGATGCGACTTGTCTTGCCGACTGGAGGCGGGAGAAGAGCTGGAGGCTTGGATGACTAGGAGATTCTGGAAGTTGCAGGCCGCTGCGCAATCTGAATCGAGCCTCTTGATGCGCTGAAGACCCAAGTGCTGGTGGAGCACCAGTCGGCTGGCCGTTTTGTGAATGCCCTGCAGGAAATCAACAACCCGCAGCTTGCGGTCGAGCTGTATTCTCGTTGGCACAGTGGTGAAAGTTGGCCCAGCAATCTCTGCCACGCCGGCCACGTCGATGTTGCGACCGGCTAGCGTCTCTCCAAATACGACATCGTCCACCCCGGTGTATGTGCCTAGCACAATAGCCCACGACGCTCGGATTAGAGTCGGAGTAGTGATGTCGATAAGAATCTCGCTGCGCTGAAAATTGAGCGTGAGGATCTCGGTCCGAAAACTCGTCTCGCCTTGGTTCATAAGCGTGGAGGGGAGTTGTGGAAAATGCGTCACTGAGGACGCGCCCCTGAGTGAACCCCTCCAGAACTCTTCCGATGCGACTGTATTACTTTGCTCCAAGTACTGGATGAAGTTTGCAAACGAGGCGCGGGTTGTGCTGTTGGTCTTGTGTAACCCCGAGACCCTGCCGGACCCCGAGACCCTGCTGTTGTAGACGTCCTGGACTCGCCTGGCAAGAAGGCGCAGACTCCATCCGTCGTAGAGTGCGTGGTGGATGGCCCAGGCAAAGATGCGCTCTTTATTTTGGTCCTTGGCCCCTTCTACAACGCTGTACCTCGTGAGTGTGCCCCCGTTCTGCAATCCGATCGCCTTCCCGGCGTCAACTGATTCCATGAGTGGTTCATGGTGCCAGTGGATTGGCTCTGGCGCCACCACCACCTGGAGAAACCCGTAGGTGGCCGTATGAACGATCCGAGTGCGAAGCGTGTCAGTCTCGTCAACGACCTCTTGCCACGCAGCCTTGAAGCAATTTAGATCGACATCAAGTGGAAGCTTCAGGGTGTTGACAGCCACATATGCCCCGGCCTGCGTGTTGGCGAGGGTGACAAGACCTTCTTGTAACGGGCTACAAGGGTACATGTCTTGGATCTGAGCCCGAGATAGTTGGCACTGACTCGAGATATCCTGCATGAGGGCCTCAAACTCGGCGGGCTCGCATGCGACCAGATCGAAAGGTTTCAGCACAGGGGAGACAACCAAGGCCGTCTCCAAACCACCGCACGCATGCGCCATGTCCACTAAGACAGGTTTCTCGAAGACATCCAGCACCGTGAGTGCAATTTTGTGGGCGCGAGCTACTCCGACAAGTCGTATGGCCGTGAGCGAGTCGCCGCCCAGGCGGAAGAAGCTGTCCCGGGTGCCAACGGAGCCGATGGGGAGCCCGAGAACCCCCTCCCACATAGTCTGCATTTTTTTCTCCATCTCGCTGGAGGGCCCACTGTGCCTGGCCACAGCAGCAGCAGCAGCCGCGGTGAGCCTGTAGTCTGCTCGGCGTTCTCTGCTCATCCCTTCGAGGGCTCGGCGGAGCTGCCTCCGGTCAAGCTTGCCCGCGCTTGTCCAAGGCATTGACGAGACCGGGACAAAGAGCTGCGGGACCATATAGATTGGGAGATGACCGGTAAGGTGCGTTTCTGCGGCAAGGGCGAGTTGGCGGAGTGACTCATTCATGGGCAGCAAGGAGAATTCCGTGAGCGGTGGCGGACTCCGTGCTGGCAAAGTGAAGAAGACGGTGAGGGATTTGGCTGTGGCGCAGTTTTTCGACGGCGATATCACTTCCACGGCGCATTGTGCGTCGTCAGGAAGGCCAGTCCGGCAATGGAACTCAATTTCACCCAATTCAATCCGTCTCCCATTGAGCTTGACTTGGGTGTCCTTGCGTGAGATGTACGAGATGGATCCGTCGGACTGATATCGTACCAGGTCTCCTGTGCGATACATGCGGGCTTGGCTGAGCCACATGGCTTTAGGGAAGCCGGGATGTCGTGTCCATTCTGGAGACCGGATGAAGGCGTTGTCGGTCTGCTCCTTGTTGTTGAGATACCCACGCGCCACAAGCCGGCCTTCAACCACCAGCTCGCCGACTGCCCCGATCGGCACTAGACGATCATGGGTGTGAGAGTCGACGACCCAGACCCGCCCACCAACAGCAGTGCCGATATTCGAACGATCAGCGTTGCGCACCTGGTGCGATTCATCTACCTTCACGCTCGTGGTTGCCACAACAGAGCACTCGGTTGGACCGTAGGCATTGACAAGCGCGCACTGGGTGCCCCATCGGGCAATGTGCCCAGCTGCCATGGCCTCTCCACCGGTGACGAGAGTCTTGAGGCTCGGGACGGTCTCGGGCTTGACGGTACTCGCAACAGAGGGCGTGAGCAGAGTCCATGTGACACCCATGTTTCGGATCACGGCGGCGAGGTCGTCCATTCGCTCCTCATCTGAAGGTACGCAGACGCACCCACCCACCAACAGGCAGGAGAGTGTCTCCATGATGCTTGCGTCAAAGGTGTACGAGGCGAATTGCAAGACACGGGAGTCGCGGCGCATGAACATGGCATCGGCATGGGCTAGAGCCCCTGTACAGAAGGCAGCGTGCTCAATGACGGTGCCCTTCGGCCTGCCCGTCGTACCGCTTGTAAAAATGATGTAGGCCGGGTTGGTCGGTTTGGCTGCGGAGGTGAAGGGTGCACCCTCGGCGCCGGTCTTGCTGAGAGACAGGATGGACTTGGCGTCAACCACGAAAGCCCTGCTCGCAATCTGGTCCATTTTGGCTTTGTGTTTCGCCGAGCAGAGCACGATGCTGGCATCCACGTCCTGGATGAGTTCTCGGAGACGACTGTCCGGATGGCTAGGATCGAGATTGACAAAAGCGCCGCCCGCCTTCAGAACCGCAAGCTGCGCGATGACCGTCCAGGCGGATTTCTCAAAACAGAGCGGAACGAACACCTCGGGGCCAACGCCAGAGGCTACCAGGTGGCGGGCCAGATCTGCAGCGGCCGTATCCAGCTCTCGGTAGGTAAAGGAAGCATCCCACCCACACACGGCAGGAGTGGAGGCGGGACTCTGCAACGCGTGCCGCTCGATCACGTCGTGCACGCACTGATCGACGAGGGGCAGCTCGTGGTCGTTCCAGGCGCGGATTTTCTCGACACCTTCACTCCCCACAAGGTCCAGTTCGCCCACAGTGCGATCATCGGCCGCATTTGAAACGAGGTCGCGCAAAGCCTGCTCAAACGTGGCCGCAACGTTTTTGATCTGCGCATCGGAGACGATATTTCTCCAGTAGCCGAAGTGGACTTCGACCGTCTTCTCCATTGCTTCAACGTTGACAGCGATAACATACTCGCTCGGGTCATCAGCACTCATGACGGTGTATTTTAGTGCGGGCTTGGGCGAATGGTGTCTGCGACCGTGGCCGGCCTCGGTGCGTTTCTGATACGTAAACGCCGTGTTGAACAGAGAGGCGCACGGGAGTCGGAGCTCGTGTTGCATTTCGGCGAGCGAGCAGGTCTGGTGTACCATGCCCTCGGCGAGGTCAGCACGCAATGTGTCGAGCGCTTCGCCGACCTCGGTGTCAATAGAAAGCTGGAGACGGCAGACCAGCATGTTGATGAAGGCGCCCACGGCATGATCGATGTTTGGAACTGGTATGTCGCGCCCTGAGACCAGGTAGCCAAACAGCACCTCGTCCGCGCCCGTGTACGACCGGACAACCAGCGCCCAGGCGAACTGCAACAGGGTTGATAGCGTGAGACCGGAGTTCATACAGTAGGCGTTGATCTTGGACATATCGCCCAGACTGATGGCGTGGGTGCCAAGCGAGGGCTCCTCGTCTGATGCACCGTCAGAAAGCGAGGGAAACAGACACGGCTCTGAACCTCCGAGGTAGCCTTTCCAGTAGCTAACACTCTCAGTGCGGAGCTGCGACTGAATATGCGCAATGAAGTCGCGGTACGGAACAACAGGCCTGTTGACCACCCCCTTGCCATAAGCGTCGGCGAGGTCGTCGAGAAGGAGCGGGACTGACGATCCATCAGAAATCGCGTGACTGATTTCCAGTCGGCACAAAGCGCGGCCTCCTGTGGTTTTGCAAATGGTGAGACAGTGCGGCGGCTTCTTTTCGTTGTAGTTGATGTAATCGATGGTTTGAAGAGTTTGCAGTGCTTCCTCGTCCTCAGCGCAGCTCAGTATTTGTATCCGCCCTGGGGCGCTCCGGAGAACGACCTGGTCCATTAACCCTTCGTTGCCGACTGTGTCGACAAAGATGGTACGCAAGGTGGAGTGTTGGCGAACCACAGCTTGCCAAGCGCTGGACAGTTCCTGGAAGTCGAGATCTGCCCCCCGCGAACGCTCGACTCGGAAAACGGCCTTGTACCGGTATTTCTCAGGATCCCGCATCTGGCTGAGCAGCAGGCCACGCTGCATGGGGGAGCAGGGGTATACGTCTTCAACTTCAGGGATGCGGACTCCGATCTCCCGGAGTCTCTGCTGGAGATTCCCAAGTCCGTAGTAAGCGAGGGGGAGGAGCGGGAATGCGCTCAATGTGGTCTCCGGCGTGTGCTGGATCAAACGTCGTGGTACTTCTCGAAGAACAGAGTGGCATTCTATGACCCATCTTTGAAGTGAGTCCTGGTGCTTCATGTGCTTGTTGTGTGCAAACGAGAGCTTCATCTTGCCGTCCACAACGACTGCCGACACCTCGACAAGAGCGAATCTGGGTACCTCGTTGCCGATGTCGGAAGAGCTGTTCACATCCTTCCCAACGCCTCTGGTGAGGGTTTGAAGGAAAGTATCGGTCCGGCTGAGTTGCTGCATCTGGCCGAGATAGTTGAACGCCACTTCAACAGGCCAGCGGTGGCCGTACTCCTCGCGTCCTTGGGAGGTCAGGAGTTGATAGGCGAAGTAAGGTCGACCTTTGCCAGGTAAACGCCCCCGATAGTCCTTGACCCAGCGAATAGCGCCGAGAAGATCATCATCTGCAGGGACATCCCTCGATTATTAGTATTGCATTTGTATCACTTGTCACGGAGCTGGACATACCGGCAGACGACTCATCAGGAAGGTGGACTGGAGATAGCGTGGTAAACCACCCGACCGTCCGTGACAGGTCCATTGCATCGTCCCAGGTCTCGCGCCCATGTCCCTCGTTGTAGATGGTGGCCACTCCCCGACGTCCCCTCGATGCGTTGCGGTATGACACAAGCAAAGCGGCCAGGAGGATGTCGAGCACCTCAGTCTGCAGGGGAGCATTGCACTCGGGGCCTAGCAGCAAACTTGTCGTTTCGTTGTCCAGCTCGATTTCCCCCAAAACATCCACGTCCCCGTAGACGTTCGGCACGCCGCTCATGCCCCAGTACTCAAGGTCTGTATCTGAATCCCCCCGGTGCGGCAGCAAGCCTGGGCCGTTGGTCTCCGCTCGGGCTCGCTCTGACTGCTTTCGGCTCCAGGCCTGGAAGGAAAGAGATGTTGGAGGTCTGATGCTGCCTGTGGAAAGAAAGTCCTCCAAATCTTGGAGCAAGATGCCCCATGATACGACATCGACAACCAGGTGATGAGCTGTGAGGAATACGTAGACTTCGTTCTTCTCCTTCCCAACGCTGAACCAGTCCGCTGCCAATACCGGTCCTTTCCGAATGTCGAGTGCCCGCTGCGAGTTCTGGATGCGCTTCTCGATGCGGGCCTCATTACCAATGACATGTGTCTTGAAACGGTAGGACTCGCCGATGTCTGAAGTGAGGCGCTGGCGCCAACTGCCTGTGCCGTCTCGCCGGAACCGTGCCCGTAGCATGGAGTGCGTCTCAACCAGTGCGTGAAGCCCGCGCTTGAGCTCATCAGGGTTGGTATTTCTGGCCAGCCGCAACAACACGCTCTGGTTGAACTGGCTGTGCAAACCCGTCAACTCTCCGCCGCCGTTCCTCATACGCATGAACTGGAAATATAGCTGCTGGATGGGCGATGGGTCAAACTCGTGGCAATCTTCACCGGCAGCGGCCATTTCTTGAGGCGCACTGGGGATATGGGCCTTGAGGGCCAGATCGTGGACCGATTTACTGCCGATAATGTCCGGCACGGCGACGCGAATGCCCAGGGCTCGACACTTTGCCATGACCTGCATGGCAGTGATGCTGTCGCCTCCGAGGTGTAAAAACGATATGTTCCGGCCGATTCTCTCAGCGCCAATGTTCAGGACTTGGCTCCAGATGGACTTGAGTCTCTCGCCAATGGGAAGGTCCTGTGGGGATGGTGGCGTTTGATCTTCTTGTTCGTGGCTGGCGGAATGGGCAGCATTGATGTAGTCGACTGTCTCCTCGCTGACGCTGTCGACAAACCCAATCACAGTGTTGCGGTCAAGCTTTCCAGATGGTAGCAGGGGAATGGCGCGGAGGACCATCCAGGTTGAAGGGATCATGTATGGCGGTAGCCTCGTCCTCAGTCGCTCCTGAATCTTGTCTACCGAGCAAGACGCCTCTCTGGAGGTCACTAGCTCAACTTGAGCTGCAGCGTGGTCCTTGGCATCGGCTTGGAGGGTGATCACGGCAACCAGGCGTTTGGCGCAAGCCCCGGTCTTCGGGAGAACAACGATTGCATGTCGGATTGCGTCGTCGGCAGCGAGATGGTGGGTAATGCCGTCCAGCTCTAGGCGTTGGCCATTGAGCTTGGCCTGCGAGGAGTCCTTGCGGCCAATGTAGGCCATCTCACCCGAATCGTCGTCAAGCAGGCGCACAAGATCGCCGGTCTTGTACATCCGGCGGGGCACGCGAGGGCGCATGTCTGGATAGCGGAGAGCCGCGTCCGACGACCAACGGGGGTTCTCGACAAAGGCCTCGCGGGTCTTGGCATCGTTTCGGAGATAGCCCGTCGACAAGGTTGGACCTTCGATCAGCAGCTCGCCGACAGAGCCGAGGGGCGCAAGACGGTCGTGATTCTGGGGGTCGACAATCCAGCAGCGGCCGAGGCCTCTTCCCAGGTTTGCCGGGTTGGAGGAGCGACGCATTTGGGGATTCACAGCTGCGACAACGGCGCACTCGCTTGGGCCGTAGGCGTTGACCAGGTTCACTTTGTCGACCCAAGTGGAAAGATGGCTCTGGGCCATGGCTTCGCCGCCGAGGATGAGCGTCTTGAGGTGTGGCACGTTGGAGGGTTCCAGGGCCTGGGTGAATGAGGGTGTGAGTAGGGCCATGGTGACGCCCATCTGCTCCATAGCTTTGGCGATGTCCCCGTTCGTGCGGTCCTCCTCGCGCGGCACACAAACGGTGCCGCCCATCATTAGTGTTGTTAGAATCTCAACCAAGCAGGCGTCGAAGGTGTAGGAGGCGAACTGCAGAAATCGGAAAGGGGGTGTCATCAGCATGGCTGGGCCATGTGCGGTAGCACTGGAGCAGAAGGCGGTATGCGAGACTGGGCATCTTGAGTCAGAATATCATGATGTTCTGGACGGGTTGCGTGAAAAAAGGAGGTTCCATCTTGACAAATGGTTCGAGTGGTAGAAAAGAAAAGAATCAGAGCAAGAGAAAAAAGAACAAAAATAATAGAAAGAAATAACTGAACAAAAGGACAAAAAAGGAAAAACCAAGACACAAAAGATAAAGAGAAACAAATGACAAAAGATAGGAAGGTCTAAAAAAATAAAATAATAGAAAAGGGATGAAGAAGATAAAAAAGAGAGAAAACGTAAGATATTGCTTAAAGATGAAGAAAAATGAATATGATAAAAAGTTTTAAGAAGCAGATGCAAAATTCACAATCTTTGATACGCATGAGTTCATGCAAACGACACCGCCTGTCCGCGATGCGATGCTCTGGGTTGTGCTGGTGGTGGACGGAGGACACTCTGATGGAGTGGCTCATGCGCCACTCAGAGGTGGGGCAAAGCACCGCCATGCCTGCAGCCACTGCGAGAAAAACGAGAAACGCATGAAAGGGGGGAGGAAGGGGAGCAACTGAAAAGAAGCAATCCTAAAAGATAGCAAGAAAAAAGGCTTACTGATTATTGTTTTTGGCTTGCCTGTGGTCCCTGACGTGCAAATCGCATATGCAGCGTCGCTTGGTTGGCAAGCTATTTCCTCATCAGCAGGTTTCCGCAATTCAGGGGTTTGTTTAGGTACATGGATGGTCAACGAAGCTCAGTGGCAAAGTCAACAACACAGGTCGGATCGACGTACCAGCCGTTTTCATCGTCGTATTTTCACATTTCTTCAGCATGGCCATGTCGACCGGCACGACTTTGCCCACACCCTCGAAACAGAGATTTTTGTATTTGGGCGAACAGAGGACAACTTCCGCCTGGCAATCTTCGATAATGTCTCGGAGCCGAGAAATGGGATGCGCCGGCGACAGTGGCACAAACGCGGCACCGGCTTTGAGCACGGCTAGAATTGCCACGATTGCGAGAGCCGACTTTTCGAAGCAAAAGGGAACGAACCTGCTGCCGTCAGCACCGACGCCGAGGCGCACGAGCTCACCCGCCAACGCCGTTGACAACGTATCCAGCTCCCCGTTGGACAGTGTCACGTCCCAGCCAACGACCGCCGTCGCGTCGCGGCCCTGCTTAGCCATTTGCTCGCAAACCATGTCGTGGACCCGGCGTTCGACTCGCGGACCGGGCGTCTTGTTCCACGTGTAAAGGATCTCCTTGTCCTCCGGGCTGAGCAGATCAACGTCCCCAATCCTCATCTGCTGACTTTCCGGACTTGAGAGGCGCAACAAAAACGTTCCAAACTGTCCCAGCATCCGAGCGACGAGCTTTTGTGGCACAACTTTTGAATCAAAGATAGCCCGCACCTGGACCACTTCATTCTCGCTGTTGCGCGCGAGAGTGCATGTAACGTTCAGCGGATAGCTGAAGAAGTCCGGGCCTTGCGCTGACCCATTACCATCCATGTTGCTCCATAGGCTGTCCTGTGGTACCTCATCCGCAACGTCGACAGCGAACAGATTTTGAAACTCGCATGCTGCAGCGGCGCCGGGCCCGAGAGCCTTGATGCGTTGGAGACCAGCAAACTGGTGTGGCATTGCATCGTTGAGTTGTGCCTGCATGTCGACGAGCATCTGTTGGACGCTCATGGCGCGGGTGATGCGGATGCGCCTGGGGACCGAGGCCAGCGTCGGTCCGACCAAGTCCTCGACCCCTGCAAGTGGCACGTCGCGTCCGTTGAGAATCTCGCCGAAGACGATGTCGTCTGAGGATGCGTACAGGGACACGACAAGCGCCCATGCGGCACGAAGAAACGATGCCGACGTCAGGTCTGCGCTTTTGGGTCGCATGAAGCACACCGGCTGGGACACTTGACTCGTTGCCTGGACGTGGTAGCCCGGGTACGGGAGCGGTGGAAAATGGACGGCGCCTGGGCTAGACAGTTTGGCGGTCCAAAACGCGTCCGAGGCAGCCGCATCGAGCCCGGATACATACTCGACGAAGCGCGAGTAGTGTGGCGATGGGATCATGGGCATTTCCGGGCGCCGGTACCTTGCCTCCACTCGGCCCAGGAGCGTCGGCAAGCTCCATCCGTCGTAGATCGCATGATGCGCCGTCCACGCAAACGTTTGCCGGCTGGAGTGTTCACCAATAATGGTGTATCGTGAGAGAATACCGCCGTCGTGTGGCGGAAGTTGACGGTGGCGTTTGTCGCACAGTTCGTCGACGCTGGGCGCTGTCGCCCATACCACTGGAATCTTCCCCCGGATGACGACTTGCAAGAAGCCGATGCTCTCGACATACACAATGCGTGTTCGGAGAATGCTTTCCGAGTCGACAACCTCTTGCCACGCCCTTTTGAACCGTGGCATGTCAATTCCAGCGGGGAGCTCATAAAAGTTGACCGCCACGTAGGCGCCGGGTTGGCTTTGAGATACCGCCACGAGTCCAGCCTGCAGAGGAGCGCAGGGATAGATGTCCTCGACGCACGCGGTATCCACACGGCAAATGGATGCCACATGCTCCTGCAGCTCCAGGTCTCCCCATCTCTCTTTGCAGGTGAGCAAGGAGAAGGGCATGACTGGCCCCGGCAGAGGGTCGTCTTCGACGATGGTGCTGGCTGAGCTGTGAGCTGACTTGCTGCCGCCGTCGACGCCGCGTCCAGTGGCTGTGTTTGCCATATCAGAAAGCTTCGGCCACAGGAAGATGTTGGCCACTGTCAAGAAGATCCCCCTTTGCCGCGCTGCGGCAACAAGACGCATGGCCCCGACGGAGTCTCCGCCGTGGCTGAAGAAACTGTCGTTTGCCGAGATCAATCTGGCCGGCACACTGAGCAGAGATGCCCACAGTTCTTGGAGGTGTCTCTCTGCAACCGTCTCCAGTGCACGACCGCCAGCATTTCCGGCTCCTGAGCGATATTCGACAATATTCTCACCCAGTCCCTGTGCCATGGTGCGTAACTGTCGGCGATCCAGCTTGCCTGACGAGGTGAGGGGCATCCGGGACACGGGCAAGAACAGACCGGGAACCATGTATGACGCAACTTGTCTGGTCATCGCCCCAGCGATAGTCTGGCAGACAGAACCCAAGTCTGCGTCCATGGCAAGGATTCGGGGATCCGCCTCGTTTTCTGACGGAGAAAGGCAGAAGAAGACGGCCAATACCTTGGTTTGCCCGAGAGCAACGAGCTCGACAGACGACTGAGCCATGATCGGGAGGTGGGTCTTGACGTGGTGCTCAATTTCACCTAGCTCAATGCGCTGTCCGTGAAGTTTAACCTGTGTGTCCTTGCGACCGAGGTAGACGAGCGAACCAGCGGCGTTATACCGTACCAGATCACCTGTCTTGTACATCCTTCGGTTGCCTCTCTGGGCGTGGTGAGGATCTTCAGATGCCCAATCGGGCATCTCGATGAACGCCTTGGCTGTCTCAGCGGGCCTCCCCAAATAACCTCGTGCGAGAATGGGGCCTTCGATGAGCAGCTCGCCGGCGCACCCAACAGGCACAAGCTGGTTGTGGTCCTGGGGGTTGACAACCCAGGACACGCTTCCCACGCTGGTGCCAATGTTGCCAACGTCGCCCCCTCTGTCGAGATGTAGCTTGTGTGTGGCGTTAATGGAGCATTCGCTGGGGCCGTACTGGTTGTGGACAGGAACAACCCCTCCCCACGAATCCAGAACCTCGCGCGTCAGTGCTTCTCCACCAACGGCAATTCCCCTTATCTTGGGTGCCTGCTCTGGTCTAAGCAGCGCCGCCACCGTCGGGGTCAGATCCATGAAATTGGCGTCGAGCCTGTCGATGGCACCAGGCAAGTCACTAAGTCGGTCTGCGTCGGATGGCACGCACACGCAGCCTCCGTGAATGAGGGTTGTAAACATCTCCTCGAGACTGTTGTCAAAAGTGTGCGCGGCAAACTGGAGGAAGCGGGTGTGTGGGCCAAGACCAAGCGCGGAGCCGTGCGCAAGGGCGCTCGAGACAAGTGCCTGGTGACAGAGGACCACTCCCTTCGGCCTACCGCTGCTACCAGAAGTGAATATAATGAATGCCGGGTGTTCAGCAGTAACCCCCGAACTGACTTCTTTGTCGTCCGCTTCTGCAGGGGGCCGACCCAGCAGTTCCGGCCCGACGGCCACCACGTACGGCACCATAGCTTCAAACAGGCCTGCCCGAGCCTCGGAGGCCACGACGACGTGCGCCTTGGCATCAGTCACCTTGCACTCAAGTGCGTGAGCTGGGTGTGTGGCATCGAGAGGCACCACTCCTGCGCCAGCCTTGAGCACGGCAAGCATAGAGATCGTCGTCCAGGCAGACTTGTCAAAACACACAGGAACCAGGGTCTCGGGACCGACGCCAAGGTCGTGCAGATACTGAGCCAAGCGGTCCGCCAGAGCGTTCATTTCCTCGTACGAGAAATTGGCGTCCCACCCTCGGATTGCCTGTGCCTGCGGACGCAACGCCACCTGCCTCTCGACCATGCGGTGCACGCAGTCTGCGGTCGTGGCCGGCATGTTGGCGTTCCAGGCCCAGATGTGCTGCTTGGTTGTAGGATGGACGGTGTCAAGCTTCAGAATGGGTGTTTTGGTGTACTTAAAAATGTTGGAGAGTGCCTGCAGAAAGGTCGCCGCTACGTGTTTGGCTTGAGGGGTGGACACCGCGTTTGTCCAGTAGTCGAGGTCAATGACGATTCCCGAGATGTCGTCTATCTCAATGTTCAACGAGATGGGATATTCCGTCGGATCATGAATACCCCCCAAGTCCTTGCAGATGATCGAACTGTCTGCCTTCTTCCTCTCAGGCTGCCGGCGGCGGTAGGAGATGCATGTGTCAAAGAGGGCCATGCCGCCGGGGAGGTTGAGCGCGTGCTGAACCTCGGCCAGAGAGGCCTGCGCGTAGGGCATACTGTCGAGCTGGTCTTTCTGCACGGCCTCGAGAAGACATAATACGGTGAGTTGGCCATCTCCTTCGCTGTCGAGCTTCACCCTTTGAGTGGCCATGTTGATAAAAGGACCGACGGCGTCCACGGATCCTTCTATGAATGCAGCGTCGCGTCCCGAGACGAGATACCCAAAGCACACGTCGTTGGTCCCGGCGTAGCTGGCCAGAGTCAGTGCCCAAGCAGTATGGAAGACATTGGGCAGGGTGAACCCCGTCCCGCTGCAGAACTCCTGTAGCGCTGCCAGTCCAGGAACCTCTATCTGGAGAGTACGCAGGGTCTTTTCTGTTTCAGATACGCCAACGTCGTCATTGAGAATTGGGAAGTGGCACGGCTCAAGACCACTGAGATAGCTCGTCCAAAAGGCCATATCTGCTTCGACACTGCGTTGCTGCAAGCTGGCAACGAAGGGACTGAACAACGGCTTTGGCAGGGTTTCAAGCGATCCGTCGTAAGCTCGTTCAAGGTCGCGCAGGAGGATGTCCATGGAAACACCGTCCATTATGGCGTGGTTGATTTCCAAGACGCAGAGAATGCTGTTGGTGCTGTGGAAAACCGAGAAATGATGCTGTGGTTTATTGTCCTGGTACTCCATAGGCTCCAGAGCCTGGAGCTGCCTTTGCATATCTGTTTCACCACCACCACACTCGCGGATCAACATTGGGGGCTGGACGTCACTCAGAACGACTTGGTCGTAAGCCCTTGCGCTTTCGTGGCTGAGGGCGTCGACAAAAATTGTCCGAAGCAGAGCGTGGTGTTGCACCACGTCCTTCCACGCCCGCACAACTCGCCTGCCGTCGAGAGCGGCCTCACTTTGGCCATTGGACTTGATTCGAAACTCGCGGCGGACAGAATAAGAGGTACCGTCTTTGGTTCGGCTCAGCAAGAGCCCTTGCTGGATGGGCGAGACGGGATAGATGTCCTCAACTGCGTCCCAACCTCGTCCCTCCGTCAGCACGGACAGCCGAGTTTGCTCGAAGGTCTTCAGGTCTGCCAGGCAAAGCCCCGTAATTAACCCAAAGTCGCTCGGCGTGGGTGTACGCGCCAGACCAGGCAGCGAAGTCGCGGCATCGGCTAGCACAGCACGGCAGCTGGCCACCCAGTGATGGATACGCTCTTGATGGAGCATTCGGCTATTCCACGCAAAACCAAAACGCAGGGCGCCGTGAACAATAACGGCCGAGATTTCAAACAACGAGAAGCGCGGTGCAGCGTGGCCAAAGTCAGCGGTAGGGCTGCCTGGGTGCGCCTCGCCGGCCATGTGGGCACCTTCAGCTGGTTGGAACAAGGAGTTGGCGCGTTCGAGCTGCTGGTAGCGGCCCAGAAAGTTGAATGAAACCTCCATATCTTCGTGCTGGGTACCCCAACGCTCGCGGGCCTCAGGGTTGTGGAATCTCGCAGCAAAGTAAGGGCGCCCGTTGCCCGGAACCCTGCGACGAAGATCCTTAGTCTGGACTAACGCATCGACAAATGTGGCGGGGGAGGACAGCGCAATTGGAAAGAGCGTCGTAAACCATCCGACAGTGCGTGCGATATCAATATCCTCCCTGGGCGGCTCGCGGCCGTGGCCCTCGTTGAAGATGGCAGGAGGAAGGCGGTCAGGGAAGGTGAGTTGGAAGGACCACGTGAGCGCTGCGATGAGCAAGTCGACGGTCTCGGTGTTGAACGGGGTGTGGCACTCGGACAGGAGTCTGGCGGTAGTCGGGGCATCAAGCTCAAAACCCTCGCAAGCCACATTGCCGTATAAGTTGGGCTGGTTGCGCATCCCCCAGAACGAGAACTGTGCCTCGGGGACCTGGCCAAAAGAAGGGAGGACCTGGTACAACGACCTGTCCTCGCAGTCGTCCATCTGTCGCGAAGTCCACTCCCGGAACGAGAGTGATTGAACGGCAATGCTTTCCAGGCCAACCGAAGGATTCTCCAGGATCTCCTCGATCTCCTCGAGAATCACCCTCCAAGACACCAAGTCAATAACAAGGTGGTGTGCCGTCATGAAAAGGATTTGCTGTTCCATATCCTGCAAGAGGAACAGTTCCGCGGCAAACAAGGGACCTTGGCGCACGTCGAGACAACCTTGAGCGCTGGAGATTCCGGCGTCAGCGTCCGCACGGGATTGTACCGTGTGGGCTCGGAACCGGTAAGAGGTTTCTACATCCGCAGCAATCGACTGGTTCCACTGTCCGCCTTCCCCCTGTGCGAAACGAGCCCTGAGCATGGCGTGACGTTTCACCACAGCCTGGAGGGCTTGTCGGACGGCATGTATTTCCACCCGGCGGACAAGACGCAAGCAGAAGCTTTGGTTGAAGTGTTCATCACGTTGCGCCTCGCCCCGGACCTTGAAATGAAACTCCTGGATTGGACTGAGGCTGAAGACTGTGCCGTCCTCGAGATGTTCTTGTGCCGGCGTTGGGTGCGACGCTGGCTTCACAACAGCAGCCAATTTCCTCAACGATTTGGCTTTGAGGATGTCTTGTACTGTCACGCTTAGTCCCATCTTCTTGGCTCGGCTTGCACAAGCCATGGCTGAGATGGAATCGCCGCCGAGACTGAGAAAGCTCCGGTCGTCGGGTCTGATCTGGTCGGCAGGAAAGTTAAGGGCCAAACTCCAGATGTCGCGGAGCGCAGTCTCAATTTCGGTGAGAATCCATCTGGTGCAGTCGCCATTTCTAGAGATTGCGCCATCAAGGGTATTCTGACCCCTGATAATCTCATGGCATTGCTTGGTGGTAAGGACATCTTCCACCCATGTAGCGACACTCTTGCGATCCATCTTCTTGGAGGGTAGCATGGGAATGCTCTCAACGCATATCCAAGTCGAAGGCACCATGTACGCAGGGAGCGCTCCAATCAGTCGTCCGCGTATGTGCTCCAAGATTGGCTCAACGAGGTGCAGGTCTCCGGCCAGTTTAATGACTGGGGCGCCGGTCTTCCTGCTGTCGGGGCCAGCACAAGATGTTGGGGCTGCCGAGAAATCGCAGAGCGAGACCACAGCGATCAAGCGTGTTGCCAAGGGGCCGCTCTTGGGGAGAAGAACCAAGGCATGCTTCACGCTCTCGTCCCCGGCGAGGTGGTGTTCAATCTCACCGAGCTCAATGCGTTGGCCGTGAAGCTTGATTTGAGTATCCTTTCTTCCAAGGTAACCGAGAGAGCCCGAATCCGAAATATATCGTGCCAAATCTCCCGTCTTGTAAAAGCGTCGTGCAGTTTGGCCGTCTTGCAAGGCTTCCCGTGCCCATGAAGGACCTGAGATAAAGCTCTCCATAGTTTTTCCCGGGTCGTTTAGATACCCCCTAGCCAGACTTGGCCCCTCGAGAAGGATTTCGCCTACGCAGCCAACGGGCGCCAAGCGGTGGTAGTCGACGGGATCAACGAGCCAAACCCGCACGCCACACGGGATCCCGATGTCAGTAGGTTCAGTTTCAACCCCGACGCTGGGGTTTACCACGGCCGCAACAGAGCTCTCGGCAGGGCCATAGCCGTTGACAAGCTCAATGTGCGACCAAGTGGCGACGTGGGAGCGTGACATTGCTTCGCCAGCCAGCACGAGTCTCCGCAGGCCGGGCACGGCAGAAGGGGTGAGGAAATTGACAAAGGAGGGCGTGAGAACCGCGTGATCAACTCGCATACGGTTCATGGCCCCAGCAATGTCGCTGAGCCGCTCCTGCTCGCTGGGGATGCACACACAAGCCCCAACCATGAGGGGTGTCAGGATTTCGACCAGGCTTGCATCGAAAGTGTGTGCAGCGAACTGCAGCACTCGGCAGGTACCGTCAATTCGGAGGGCCGGGGCGTGTGCTTGCGCGCTGGAGCAAAAGGCCCGGTGTTCAATCACGGTGCCCTATTTTGAGCATGTTAGATGGCAAACAGGGGGATGCAAGTCGGCTTCTGAGCCCCAAGGACGGGCTTACTTTGGGTTTGCCTGTTGTCCCGCTCGTGAAGATAACGTATGCTGCATTTGAGCTCGAGGCAATGGGCGCACTTCTTTGCTTGTCCCAGGACTCCGTTTGCGTCAGCTCCTCAGCGAGTTCGTCGCCAACAGGTAGCACTGTGTCCACAACGCCAGCAAGCAGATGGACGAGGTGGCTGGAGCACAGCATAAGCTTGGCTCCGACCGATTCGCAGAGATCCCGGAGCCTGGTAGCGGGATGATTAGGGTCCAGAGGCACGAAAGCCCCGCCAGCCCTCAGGACGGCGAGCATCGCTACCGGTGTCCATTTCTGTGGATTGAACAGGTTAACAATGAACGGGAGCACAGTCAATGGAGGACGGAGAGCAAGCAAGGACCACGAACAGATTTCTCAAAGCAAAGGGGGACTAAAACTTCGGGCCCAACCCCGAGCTGCACAAGTGCCCCGGCCAAATGCTGGGTCGCCACATCCAGCTCGTGATACGTGAGCGTGCCGTCCCAGGCACAGATAGCTTCGGCGTCGGGATGCTCGAGAAATTGGTCGGCGATCACGTCATGGACCACTGAATCCACGGCTTGAATCGAGTAGTTGCTGTTCCACTCGCAGACTTGGTCCACATTTGCCGGGCTCACGTAGTCTAGCGACCTCAGGGGTGCGTCAGGCGGGCTCGTGAGGAGACCAGACAGGATCGTGTCCAACGTGCTGGCCACCAGAGCGCCTTGTGTAGCAGACATGCCAAGCAAGACACTGCTCCATTCTAAGAACAGACTCAGGCTGGTCTCGCCGCGCTTGACCAAAAGGCGGAGTTTATGTTGTTCCTATTGTTGTGTTAACCCACGCAATCAACCTCTTGATCTATTTGATTTGTGACTTGCACAAGGGAAAAGGGGTTCGGGTTGAATTAGGGATACAATACGCCGTCCCACAGTTGCATTCGGATGAAAGAACGGGTGGGGGAGGGTATGGAAGGGTTACGTACTGGTGCTAGGACGTGACTCGGTGCGGAGTTCCTCGTAAAGTTCCACAGGACCACTGCCGTATCGAAAAGGGTATGACCCGAGTCTCCGGAACGGATCAGCCGGGTGGGGACCGGAGGCAGATCATCGGGAAGGACCGTCTTGGCGTGCTCCACGGTCCTGACGACGGAGGCCGAGTCATCTAGGAGGAATCGGGCGACGACGTCGCCATTGCGATGCTGGAAGCTGAAGCTTACGTCGTCTTGGCCAGTGTAGCGCTGAAGCAGCAACGCCCATGCGGTCAATAGGACGGCGCGTAATGCGTCATTGTCCGTCGTCGACAGCAGCATCAGCTTATCTGCTTCTTTGAGTGCCACACGTGCCAACGAGGGTTGTCTGAGATCGACTGGAGACCCCTCGCCCGGGCTACCTAGGCGTGGAAATTGGCAAGGCTTCGAGCCCTTGAGGTACGTCTCCCAGCCAGGGAAAGCGATTAGGGAACTCATGATCAACAATATCGAAGAGTGATGTGTGAAAAGACCGGGTGGCACACTATGGCCAAAGAAAGATGTAGGATGAGAAGGCCAGCAGGTAAGATAGAAGTTGAAGAAGGGGTTTCCCAGTTGGCGGTGTCGAATGCCAGTGGCTAAGGTACCTTAGCGACCTTGGACAACGCAGCACAGATGGACATGGGCCAATAAAGGGAGTTGCGGTGTCTGTGCCCACAGGAAAGAAAATGAGACTAGAGCTACGCGAAGGCTAGAACAACTCGGAGTGTTGATCACTCGAGCTTCAGGTCATCCCTCGTAGTCAAGGTCTCTCCTGGCACAGGACAACACTCAAGGTAAGCCCGTCCGCAGTTTATACGCTGAGCCCCGCGCCTCTGCAAATTGGCTCCTCTCATTCTGTTTTCTGTCTTCCCGGTTTCTTGCGCCGCCCTTCCAAAAGGGAAGGGCGGCGAGAGATTTGCGAGAGATTTGCGTGAAACAAACCAGCATTGGCGCGGTAAGTAGCACTGGCTCGCATGTGAGGGTGACATCTGGCAAAACTTGACAGCCTGGTTATTTTTGGTAATAGTGTCAAAGATCCTGTTCTGGTCATCCTAGTAGTCTCTACCAACTGGATAAATTCTCGGTCTGACCACTTGATGGGAGAGAAGAGATCGACACCGAGTCTACGGGATTTGGCAGGTTGATCAACACGTGTATTGCATTCCGGCTCCGGATACACGAGACGTCAAATCTTGCATGCAGGGGGGCAAGTTTGCTGTTGCAGGGGGCGCTCAGCTGGCTGCAGCGGCTGTCTAAACGGAGCCCCTTGGCGGGTAACGGCGCTGCCGATCAGTCGGGCGGGCCAAGGGGCGGTAAATGAGACGGCCAATAAGCAGCGACAAACCGGGTGGGAGCTGCGAGTCCCGCCCGACACGACCTCAGGTTGGATAGAGCCAGCCGCATCGCAGGCGGACCGGCAGCTTCAGGCCCTGAAGCAGTACCACACCGGCGCGACCCAGGGGCGGCTGAGGTCGCAGTTCCGCGCCGGAGCAAGCTCTGGTCCGCAAATACGCCACTGACCGCATTTCTCAGGCCGGACCGTGTAATTACAAAAAGCTACCCTCCAATCCTTGAATACTCGCTAGCTGGTGACCTGAGAGACCGAGATCCTGACCAAGATCTCGAACTCAACCACAAAACAAGCGATATTGATGTTAAAAAGAAAAAAGTATTTATAGCATCTTGCCGAGTCCTTCGAGATACTCCATTTGTTTGTATTCTAGACGGTCACTGGGCTGTCAAACCAGAAGTCTTAGATCTAAGACTAGGGCTCTGTCAAAAGTCTCGCGCTAACAAGTATTCAGCTATTGAGCTGTACATCTTTACGCGACGCTGAGCAATAAAGCTGCCTGTCTTGCGCAATAGGGACGCGATCGCCCTGCCAAGGTCCCGAGTCTGCCACGGCACAGCGATTGCCGTCGAGGAGTTACAACGACCCAGAAGATGCAGCGGTGAAAACAAGATTTCGACACCGCATTCCGGGTTCCGGTCTGGGGAAAGGCGCGGCCGCCAGCACCCGTGTCATGTCCGATCAGTTGCGGACTCTTGGGCCGACGCAAGTCGTCCAGAGCGTTGGGAAAGATCATCAAGCTGACGCGAATCGACGCCCCTGCCTTGCTCCCCCGGATCGTCGGGCCCAGGCCCGGAAGAAAAGGCCGGGTTGAAAGATGCTCGGGACGAAAATCAATATGGAGCCCCGGAGACTGGTTTTCTGACCCCTTGTTGAGGCAATGCCGTCGATCAAAAGTCCAAATCCCCTGGCTTCTTAGTTCTTCATTTGTGCCCAACGATTTGTCGTCCGGCGTCTTCCATGCTCAACTCTGGCAACAATGGCACAAACGTCTCTCTGTTCCCGCATCGATGATTCGTTCGGCCCTCACGCCGGCGAGTGCCGAGGCGGATTTGACTTTACACTACTCTTTGAAGAAACGACACTAAGTTTGCTGCCTGCGGGTCTTCTCCTGATTGCCCTCACTCCGCGTGTCCTCTATCTCTTGAGACGCTCAAAGAAAGTGGCACCTGGAGACCGCTCGGTCGCTAGTAGCACCGCTAAAATAGTAAGAACACATCATCATTTGCTACCTTACTTTCTCTATCTACCTGGGCTCTACTTCTTGAGGTGAAATTACGCTGACAGCTGCGGCTTGGGTTTAGTCTGCTTGGGCGGTTCTTTCTGTCCTTCAGCTGAGTCAACTAATTATCTGGGCAACCTCCTCGGCAACACGAACACGAACAACCCTGGCCGCGTCTGCCGTCACCTTTGTCACTATCCTTGGCCTCTGCCTGCTGTCATACGTTGAACACCTCCGAACGGTTCGGCCCGCGTCTATTATCAACACATACTCTCTTGCCACACTGCTGTTCGATATTGTCCACACAAGGACGCTGTGGCTCCGTGCCGCAGATCATTCGAATCACGCCATTGCCTACATCTCCGCCACCGCTGTCGTGGTTAAGGCTCTGGCTCTCGTACTCGAATCTCAGGGCAAACGCCGCTTCCTGCGTCCCGAGTTTGGGTGTTACCCACCCGAGGCAACGAGCGGCGTCTACAACCGGTCTTTCTTCTGGTGGCTTAATCCCCTCTTTCGCCAAGGCTTTAGCCGCGAGCTCGACGTCGACGACTTATTTGTCCTGGACAAGCATCTTCAGGCATCTTACTCATACAAGCGGTTTCAGGCGGCTTGGGATTCGTGTACGCACTCTTCTCCCCTTCGTTGCTTGTTCTCCAGTCCTCCCTACTCACCACCAGTTATCCTATCCCTCCCACTCATTATTGCCCCCACCCCCCCCTTCCCCTGCGTAGTCTTTCTGTGGCTCGCTGTCTTTCTGTGGCTCGCTGTCCTACACTTCGTCTCCTCATTGCTTGATGTGTCTGACTAAGGTTTCCCTTCCGCTGTCTCATTACAAATTCACAGCACCTTCATATGCTCACGCGCAACAGTGGAAAAACAGAAATCGCCCTACTCTCTCATGCGGACATCTTTAGGCGTGCTGAGCCAGACGGTGTTGCTAACCATCCCGCCACGGGCTTGCCTCACTGCGCTCTCTTTCTGCCAACCCTTTCTCATCAACCACGCCATTACATTATCCCAGGCACAAATCACCGATGAAACGACGCAGAGAGGTTACGGTCTCATTGGTGCGTATTTCCTGGTCTATGTCGGCATCGCGGTAGGTTCAAGCTCACTTTTAACTCCCCTATTCCCGTCTGCCCGCTCCTCTCCTTCACCAAAATAACCTCTCACTACGGGCAAACCTTGCAAACCCTAATTGTGTATTAGATCTGCATGGGCTTATACCAACACCGGACCTACCGCACCATTGCCATGGTTCGTGCCGGCCTCGTCTCCATGATTTACCGCAAGACGGGGGCCCTAAATCTCAAGAATGTCGATCCCGCCACATCCATGACGCTCATGAGCGCCGATATGGAGCGTATCGTTCAGGGATGGCAGACAATGCACGAAATTTGGGGGAATGCTATCGAGGTTGGCGTTGCCATTTATCTCCTTGAGAAACAGCTGGGGGTTGCCTGCGCCGTTCCCGTTGCCGTGTCAATTCGTAAGCCCGACTCCCGACCCCTCTCATTTCCTCAATATCACAACATTCTAAGTAACACGAGGCAGTGTCCTTGCTGGGATCTATTTTTGCCATGAACTTCATCATGTCTCGCCAGGCAATGTGGCTTGAAGCCATCGAAAAGCGCATCTCGGCCACTTCAGCCATGCTGGCATCCATGAAAGGCGTCAAGATGTGC
>OUNM010490543.1_pt1 | contig 28210 bp, 26 predicted proteins | sample 1769961 | NCBI WGS metagenome assembly OUNM01 (sample SAMEA3914820, study PRJEB12502) | metagenome | biome: forest; material: soil | place: USA | collected 2012-03-12 | depth 0.3 m | reverse complement strand
TGCCACGAGAGATCCTTCCTGGCGTCAGGGTGAAAGTTTGAGTACTCAGGCTTTTAGCAAGTTCTTCCTCCGTAGGAGCGCCTCCATAAATTTCGTATCGTTTTCGGAAGTAAACGCGCTGAAAGGAAACCGTAAAAATTGTGCTTTGTTAATGATAAGGAGGTAGGCATCCTTTGATTTTTCAGCAGTTTGGAACATGTCCCAATTCATCTGCATTTGTTGCCTCGTATTGAGTTTCACGATAATGAACCGGGAGTCGATCTCATAGGCCAGTTTTTCAAACATTTGCTTGCCCTGTTCCATTTGGGTCACGCCATAAAACTGGATGAACCAGAAAAGGAGATACAGCACTGCCACCACTACCCCAAAGCCGATGTACCATCCTCCATAGGGAACAAAAAATCCCGCAAGGATGAAGGCAAGCGGCCCTGCTCCATACCACCATGTTTTTTTCAAGAGCTGCAGCATGGCAATTTTGATGTATTCTTTCGTTGTTAATTGATACTTTTTTGTCTTAATGGTCATACACGCTTTCTTTAAGGCTTCTAAATTATATTGCTTTTAAACTTAAGTCCAGACTTTTCACTGAATGGGTCAATTTTCCGATGGAGATAAAATCCACACCAGTTTCCGCAAGTGGGACCAAAGTGTCTTCCGTTACTCCTCCTGAAATTTCTGTTTCCAACCTGCCTCCTACCCTTTCTACGGCGATATGCAAGGTATCCAAGGCCATGTTATCGAACATTACCCTCCTTATTTTTGTTCCTCCCCAGTCCAATACTTCCTGTAGCTCATTCAGATTGCGCACCTCGATTTCGATATCTAGGGATTTTCCTGTTCTGAGCACGTAATCTTCCGTGTTGGCAAGGGCTTTTTTTACCCCTCCGGCCACATCGATGTGATTGTCTTTCAACAAGATCATATCGAAAAGCCCGTACCGGTGGTTTTCTCCCCCTCCTATTTTGACGGCCCATTTTTCAAACAACCTGAAGTTGGGCGTCGTCTTGCGTGTATCCAAGAGCCTGACACGGGTATGTGCCACTTTTTGGACCAATTGATGGGTATAACTGGCGATTCCGCTCATGCGCTGCATAATGTTCAGGGCCAATCGTTCTGCTCTCAAGATCGACCTCGAATTGCCGTGCAAATAAAATGCGACGTCTCCTTTTTTTATCTCTTTTCCGTCATACAACTTTTGTTCAAACACAAGACTGGGGTCAACCACTTCACATACCCACTTTGCCGCTTCTACGCCGGCCAGGATGCCGTTTTCTTTTACCAATAAGTGAGCGGTATGGCGCCGGTCTTCCGGAATGCTCGCCATGGAGGTATGGTCCCCATCTCCTACGTCTTCCTGTAAGGCGAGGAGAATGAGTTCTTGCGCTTTTTCTTTCTGTAAATAGGTGTACACGGGGCGCAAAGGTATAAAAAACTCCAAAAGTTTTTCCGAATATTGGAGTCGCTCGCAGGCGTTGGCAGGATGAGAATACTCTACATAAGTTACGACGGGTTAACGGATGCTTTAGGACAATCTCAAATATTGGCCTATCAAAAAAACATTTGTTCGAAAGAAATAGAAGTAAGCATTTTATCTTTCGAGAAAGCGCAGGTATATGCCAAGTTAGGAGATCAGGTACAGGCTACCTGTCACCAGGCTGGCATTCGTTGGATTCCCCTTCCCTATACCAAAACCCCTCCTTTGCTTTCCACGCTCTGGGACCTCCGCAAGGCTTGGAAAAAGATCGTCCAATTGCAAAAGGAAACACCCTTTGACATTGTCCATTGCAGAGGCTACATCTCCGCGCTCTTAGGAGAAAAAATGAAAGGGACATTCGGCACCCCATTCATCTTTGATATGCGAGGCTGGTGGCCGGACGAGAAAAAAGAAAGTGGAATGTGGTCGAGTGCTGTGTATTGGCCAGTCTATGCCTATTTCAAGAAGAAAGAAAAGGATTTTTTCCGTCATGCGGATGAGGTGGTTTCCTTGACCGAGAAGGGCAAACATGAAATCATAACACAGAAATGGCAAGTGGGGGAGAAAATTGGCGTCATCTCCACCTGCACGGACCTGCGCCTTTTCCAGCCCATCGAAGAGGGGAAAAAAATAGAACGTAAAGTCAGTTTGGGATTTCCCCCTCATGCCAAAATACTGGTGTACAGCGGAGCTTTGGGAGGCAATTACCCACTTTCCGACATTTTCCTTTTCCTAAACAGTTTTTTGCATCTCTCGCCTTCCCACCATTGTTTGATCCTATCCAAAGATCCCCTTCCTGAAAACATTGCCCTGCCGGAAAGGACAGTCATGACATCGGTAAGGTATGCGGAAGTCGGCGAATTATTGGCCATGTGCGACGCAGGTCTGATCTATTACACACAGGCCTATTCTAACATAGGCCGTTGCCCTACCAAATTGGGAGAGTATTGGGCCTCCGGCCTGATCGCTTTCAGCCCCTCTGGAATAGGAGACTTGGATGCTTTGTTCCAAACCTACCCTGCTGCTGGAGTATGCGTTCCAAATTGGACCCACGAAGAGATAGTAGCCTCTTTTTCCGTCCTATCGCAACCAGTTGACAAAAAAGCCCTTTATCAAGCGGCTCAGGATTTCTTTTCCTTGGAAAAAGGAATTACTTTTTATAGGAATCTGTATCTAAAATTAGCCTCGTGATCAATTTTCACAGGTTCTTTATGTTCCTCTTGACCATTCATTCAAAGTAATGTCGTAATTTGGAGGTTCAGGTTTGGAAAATACCTAAGAAAAAACCTAATTTCAAGTTATGAAGATATTTCTACTTGGACTAACAGGAGCAGGAAAAAGTACCGTAGGCAAACTATTGGCCAATAAATTGTCCTATCCTTTTATCGATTTGGACGACGTGATACGCTTCGAAACCCAACGAAGCATCGAGGATATCTTTGAGAAAAACGGAGAAGAATATTTCCGCCAACTGGAAAAAAAATTCCTTCAAAAAGTAGCCTCTGTAGACAGGAGGGTCATCGCAACGGGGGGAGGCACTCCCTGTTATATGGACAACATGGACTTCATCAAGAACAATGGCTTGAGTATTTTTCTTTATACCCCCTTGGACATCGTCACGGAACGGCTTTACGGGACCGATTTCTCGCAACGGCCCATGTTAAAAGGAAAAAGCAAGGAAGAACTCCACGAATTCCTTGCTTCCAAGCTTTCTGAAAGATTGATCCATTATACAAAGGCAGATTTTTCCATGGACACCAATTTGGCAGAAGACCCCAATAAATTGGCTTCCATGCTGTTCGTCATGGTGCGCTTACTGGAACAGGAGAAATTGAGCCTACAACAATACAAGAAGAGCCAGCAGTAAGATTAGAAATTACCCGAAAAGCTTAGGACGACGTTGCTAATTGAGTTATTGGTCTGTACCAAAGGTTGCTGTGCATTGTTTAATGTATAGGGACTATAATTACTCGAGTATTGCGTTAAAGTATACGAAAGGTCCAAGCTCATCGCCTTTAATTTGATCCCAATCCCTGTTGAATATAACAAAGTGGCGTCCGAAACCACCCTTTTTATTCGATCATCTACATTTGTATTGTAGGGACTTGGAAGATATCCTATCCCTGCCCGTAACCTGACTATATCTGCCCTAATTTCTAATCCTGCCCTTGTGGTAATGACATCTCGATACACATTTTTTATCGTCGTATTGTCTCCGGAGAGGTAATTGGTACTGCCAGAAGTCAGAAACATGCCTTTGTAATTAATGTATTGAAAATCAAGCGAGAAAAAGCCAAGTTTGCCCATAAAAAACGACATTCCGAGGTTGGCTTTCATGGGCGAATACAATTGATACTTGAATTTTGTAGTCGTCAACGTGGCGGATGCATTATTCAAATAATAAGGAGTTCCATCTTGATAACTCAGTTCAATATTATTGTAATTGGCATTTATTGAGGCATTATAGGTCTCCCGAATGCCATAATAATCGGGCGTTTTGATGGAAGCTCCCATCCTAAAAACATCTGTAAATTTGTAAATGGCGCCTACCGTTAGATTTACCCCGGTTCCATTTACTTGCTTTGCATCCGCGAAAGTGAAGTTTGTCAGATAATTGTTTCCACTTCCTGCATTGAGTAAAACTTCCGTATAGGTCTGTTCGATTTTTCTGCTTAATCCAAGGACATTTAAAGAGCCTCCAAAGAAAAAACGGTCGTTGTAATTTCCTCCATACCCTACGGACCATGACCGTACGGCACCAGAGGTATTCACTGTACTTTTCTGTTCCATTATTTTATCAGGTGGGATATAGGAAATATAGGGAGGATTGTAGCTGTTATCATAACTTATCAGATAGGCAGAATACCCCAAACTTGGCAAAGAAGAAATATTGTTGTTGGAATATTCATTGTCATACACACTAGGATCTGTTCCGTATGCCTTTTCTTCTAGGGAGTTGATAAACGAGTTTTGCTGGTTCACTCCATCGTATGAAAATCGGTTTTGATACGATTGCAATGTATTCATCCCAAAAGCCAACGTTCCCCCACGCCATTTGGTACTTACCAGGTCATCTCTTAAAAAGCAGATGGCAATACCCAAATTGCTCACATTTACATGAGGCTTTAACTCCACAATGGTATTGCCATAGAGAGTACTGGAGGTATGGGAAAGAGAAAGGCCCAAACTTCCTCCTACTTCGGACTTTCTGTATAAGCCCAAGCCTGCAGGGTTAGAGGAGAGTGCTCCCAAATCGGCTCCTAATGCGGTCTGTACACCGGCAATTCCCTGCACACGTGCACTTCCTCCGGTTTGTGTTTCCATGGCATCCGCAAGGGCTTCAACGTAATACCCCTGAGTGTTTGGCGCAATCATTTGCCCTTGTAAGGACGTACAAAAAGCAATTAAAGGAACAAATACGAAATTCTTTTTATTCATTTAAGTCAAGTGTTATCTAGGTCTTGATAATCCTCCGCCGCCATGGCCACCACCACCGCCAAATCCTCCTCCGCCGCCACCTCTAAAATTCCCGCCTCCAAAACTTCCTCCACCTCCACCATTTCCTCCGTTCCAGTTCGAATTGTTGTCATATCCCCTGAAACCACTGTTCGGTCTTGAAAAATTACTATTGTTATTATTACTATTGTTATCTGTCCGATTCTGGATATTTCCATTCCCGCCGTTTCCACCGTAATTGGAATTATTTCCATTCCCATCGTTGTAATAACTCCTATTGTTGATAGCATTATTATCGTATCCCCTAAAACCTTGGTTCGAGTTACTTTCTTGCCGCTGTATGGTACTTGTATTGGAATTATTATTATTCTGTTGGGATGGATTGGAATAATAACTTTGAGGCCGAGCAAAATCCCTGTATTGTGCAGGTGTTTGAGAATTTGAGTTGTCGACCCTATTTATCGTTGTATTGTCTCTGCTTATCCCAGGCCGTGACAAATTACCTGACGATGAACCTAAGCCATTGTTATTCGTCACCGTAGATCCATTGTTTATGGGTCCATAATTTACCTTCGGCGCACTACCCGAACCATTAGAACCCAAATTGCCCGTTCCATAATAGCCTTGATACCCACCATACCCATACCCATAATAAGGATACCCGTACCCATATCCATACCCGTAAAATGGATAACCATAGCCGAAATAGGAACCATATCCATAGTTGGGATAGCCATATCCGTACCCGTATCCACCTCCATAGGGGTATCCATAGCCTAAACCAAATCCATAACCGGAATAATAGGGATATCCAAAGCCGCTTCCTCCGTACCAGCCATTGTAATAGTTGCCATACCCATAGGCCCCATAATAGGGACTATTCCAGCCATACCAGTTGTTCCAACCTGAGTTCCAGGAAAAGGCGATGCCAAAATTAGAACCTGTCCAATTGTTGTACCCAAATGTAGGCATGACGCTAAAATTGGACCCATAGGCCCTTCTTCTCAAATTATAATTATTGTTGTTATACCAGTTCATGTTCTGGTTATACCCATTGTTCCCATTGCTGTATTGGGACTGGCCCGAAGTGTTCGACCCGGTAGAGGAAGTGTTGTTGGTCGTTCCGTAATAATTATTGATCGTCGTGGCGTTTTGATGCACCGTAGGCTGGCTGTTCTGATTCCGTTGCGCCTCGATGTACTTGTTGGTATAGCCAGGATCGGAAAAACGGCTGTCGGTACCGGAGCCATTCCCTGTTTGGGAATTGCCCGATGTAGTGTTGGAAACGGGAGCTGGGTCCGGATAGGTATAATACGTCCGCTGTGGAACAGGTTGACTTGTCTGTGCTTCTTCTTGGATCTTCTTTTTGCGGTCTTTCGAATTGAAGTAAAGATCATCGTTTTCATCGTTCTGCGCCAACGAAACTTGGTAGAACCCGAAGAAAGAAAGCACTATATAGAGGCAGGTGTAAGCTTTCATGACAATAGGTATTTATACTAACCTTAACGAAAGTTATGTATTTTCAGTTTATTCCCTTATGGTTTTTAATCTGCAATTAATATAAAACAAAAAACCCTGCCACACGACAGGGTTCTTTGCAAAATCTACCTAAACCTTAATCTATTAACTTAAACCTATTCCTAAATACGGAAGGCAAAGTTAAAGGTTGGCAAAGGTCTTATTTTTTTTTAGAAATCAAACTAACATAGGGGATAATTATTTCCTCCAAGGATACCCCACCGTGCTGAAAAGTATCCTTATAATAATTCACGAAATAGTTATAATTATTGGGATAAGCCAAGAAACTATCCTCATAAGCAAACACATACGCAGTCGACACATTCTTCTTGGGCAAATGGAGAGTCTCTGGTTTCCGGGTGATAAACACTTCTCTTTCGTCTACTCCTAAATTTCTCCCATGTTTGTAACGGAGGTTCGTGTTGGTATCTTTTTCTCCCACAATCTTGACCGGTTTTTTCACACGTATAGTCCCGTGGTCGGTGGTGATCACGACTTTTACTTGTTTCTCTGCCAAGTATTTCAACGCCTCGTAAAAAGTGGAATGCAAAAACCAGGATTGGGTAATGCTTCGGTAAGCCGATTCGTCGGCGGCCAATTCTTTGATCACGGCCGCATCGGTCCGGGCGTGCGAAAGCATGTCGACAAAATTGTAGACGACAGCATTCAACTGGTTTTTCATAAGGTTGGGAAGAACGTCCAAGAAATTCTTGCCAGCCTGCTGATTCAGGATTTTGGTATAAGAAAATTTGACGTCCAAGCGATTGCGTTTCAGCTGGGCTTCCAGATGTTTGTCCTCGTTATTGTTTTTGCCTTCTTCATCCTCGTCGCTTACCCAAAGCTGGGGGTATTGTTTTTCGATGTCGGAAGGAAGGAGTCCCGAAAAAATCCCGTTTCGTGCGTAGGCGGTCGTAGTAGGCAGGATGGAATAATAGGTGGTGTCTTCTTCTGTATTGAAAAGTTCCGACACATAGGGTTCTATCACTTTCCACTGGTCGAGGCGGAGATTGTCGATCAGGAAAAAGAAAACGGGCATTTTATCGCTTAGAAGCGGAAATACCTTTTTCTTAAAAAGCTGATGGGAAAGAAGCGGGCGGTCTATTTTGGGATCATTGAGCCAATCCGCATAGTTTTCCATGATAAAATGCGAAAAGTGGCTATTGGCCTCCGTTTTTTGAGTGTCCAAAATCTCGGCCATGCTTTTGTTGTCCGACTTTTCCATCTCCAATTCCCAATAGACCAATTTCTTGTATACCTCGGCCCATTCCTCGAAACTTAGGTCATCGCCAAAGGACATACTGATGCTTCGGAAATCCTGCTGGTAGCCCATGCTCGTCTTTTCGGAGACCAGGCGCTTGTTTTCCAGCAATTTTTTAAGGGAAAGCAATACTTGGTTGGGATTGATCGGTTTGATCAAATAATCGGCAATTTTGCTCCCGATGGCCTCTTCCATGATATGTTCTTCTTCGCTTTTGGTGATCATCACGACGGGAAGATTGGGACGGAATGTTTTAATGGAAGCAAGTGTTTCCAACCCCGTCATTCCCGGCATATTTTCGTCCAAGAATACGACGTCGAACAATTGGGTTTTGCATTTCTCCAAGGCATCCGGACCGCTTACGACAGGCGTGACATCATATCCCTTGCTTTCAAGAAATAGAATATGGGGCTTTAAAAGGTCTATTTCATCATCTGCCCAAAGAATTGCGTGTTTTTTCATGCTATTTTTATTTATACGAAAAGATGGATGCTGTTATTCCTCCCGCTAATGTGTAAAAGTTTGGCCAAAACTTCGTGCCTTCGGCATAATTAAAGTATTTTTGGCTTTTAAAGCGTAAACGATGAAATTCGGTGTTATAGTATTTCCTGGTTCAAACTGTGATGAGGACATGGTCCAAGCCTTGCAAGAAGGAGTGGGTGCAAAAGTGGTCAAACTTTGGCATAAAGAATCTGATTTGCAAGGATGTGACTTCATTGTGGCGCCAGGCGGCTTTTCTTATGGGGATTATTTGCGGACGGGTGCCATTGCCCGTTTCTCCCCTATCATGGAAAGTGTGATCAAACATGCCCAAAAGGGAGGCTATGTGCTGGGAGTATGCAACGGTTTCCAAGTCTTGACAGAAGCGGGATTATTGCCGGGCGTGCTGCTTCGCAATACCAATATGCAATTCATTTGTAAGAATGTATTTTTAAAACCTGCTTCAAAATCGTCCCTTCTCACGACTAGATTAGACCATTCAAAACCCTACATGATCCCGATCGCCCATGGCGAAGGAAGGTATTTTGCCAGCGAGGCGACGCTAAAAGAGCTCCAAGATACGGACAGCATTCTTTTCCACTATTGCAATGAATATGGAAGCATCGAGGAGGAATCCAACCCCAATGGTTCTTTGCTCAATATTGCAGGCGTTGCCAACAAAACAAAGAATGTGTTCGGCATGATGCCTCACCCAGAAAGAGCTGCCAGCAAACTCCTCGGAAATGAGGATGGAAAATTAATTTTAGAATCTTTGGTGGCGGAAGTATTGGCTTCATAAAATGACACCCGCCCTTTCTGAATATATCGCCCTTCTTCTTTTCTTAGGGGTCGGGGCCTTGTTTTTGGCTGGCACGTTTTTCGTCTCCCGTCTGTTGGCCCCTTCGAAACCTGATCCTGAAAAGCTGAGTGCCTACGAATGCGGGGAAGAGGCCGAAGTCGTGGGGCAAATCCAATTCAATTCACGCTTTTTTGTCATCGCCCTGATCTTCGTCTTGTTTGAAGTGGAAATCCTCTTCTTTTTTCCATGGACGCTCATTGTCCAAAACCCCGACGGGTCGACTGAAACGAACAGCACATGGGGTCTTCTCATTTTGGCAGAAATGTTCCTATTCGTAGGAATCTTGGGGGTCGGATTGGTATATGCCTTTGTAAAAGGGCATTTGGACTGGATAAAGCCGCAAACAACCCCTGCAGACATCTCTTACAAAATCCCGATGGAAGCCTACGATCGGCTTTCTTAAGAGGCGAGAGAGGCCAAATGGTTTTCCCAGCTTTCCAAAGTGGAATTTTTGATCACTCTCGGGAATTTATTTTGTGATCCTATCTTTCCGCGCTTTTCCATCCAATGGTAAAAGACCTCTGTGGGAAGCACATGGACCATCACGTCCTTCAAGGCCGCGATACGCTCTACGCGGTAATCATCGTTCAGCTCTTTCAAGTAAAAGTCCAAACGTTCCTTTAAAAGGCCTGCTTCCACCTTGTCATCCGTTCCGATCCACCACTTGTGGGCAAACATCGATTGGTACGGAATCCCTGCCACTGTAAATTCTTTGATGGTGATATTCAACTCGTTGGAAACTAACTCGATCGCCTTGTTCATATTGTCGACAGAGAGGTGCTCTCCGCAAAGGCTCAAGAAGTGCTTTGTTCGACCCGTGATGATGATCTCTGATTTTTTCTTGTTGACAAACCGAATCACATCCCCGATCAAATAGCGCCACGCCCCTGCACAGGTAGTGAGCAAGAGGGCATAGTCTTTCCCTTCTTCTATTTCATGGATCATGAGTGCTTGCGCATTGGGCAAGATTTCACCCTCACTATCAAAGTTGAGATGGTTATAAGGCACGAACTCATAAAAGATATTATTGTTCAAAATGAGCTTCAATCCCTCACTTTCAGGGTTTTCCTGAAAGGCAATAAACCCTTCTGATGCCAAATAGGTCTCGATGTATTGGATCGGTTTCCCCAACAATTTTTCAAAGCCTTTCTTATAGGGTTCAAACGAAACACCGCCATGGGTGTATACCGACAAGTTGGGCCAAATTTCGTGGATATTACGAAGTTGGTACCTTTCGATGATCATCTCCAATAGGATCTGAATCCACGCAGGGACACCTACAATGAATCCGATGTCCCATGAAGGGGCCATTTTGGTGATTTCTTCCAGTTTTTCGTTCCAATCCCGGTATTTCGAGATCCGCACCCCGGGTTTATAGAAGTGCTGAAACCAGAACGGGATGTTGGAAGCACCTATCCCACTCAAGTCTCCTTCGAAATAAGTCCCATTGTAATGAAGGTGGGTACTCCCTCCCAACATGAGAATGCCCTTAGTATACACGTCGGATGGGAGATTATAATCCCTCAGTGCCAAAATTTGACGAAGGCTCGTTTTCTTGATGGCTTTCATCATTTGTTTCGTGACCGGGATATGCTTAGTCGAAGCTTCAGATGTCCCTGAACTTAGGGCAAAATACTTCACTTTGCCTGGCCACGTAATGTCCCGTTGACCTTCCAGGCACTTGTGCCAAAACTCTTTGTAGATGCTATTGTAAGAATAGATGGGGACGCTTTTTTTAAAAATGTCGTAAAAAGCTTTTTTGTCCGCCAAGCTTAGAAAGCTAAGTAATTCCAAGATTTGGTCAAAGTCGTATTTTCTTCCTATTTCAGTGAATTGGGCCTCCCTAAGAAGCTTCTTCAGTTGTTTTCGTTGTAATTTAAAAGGAGATTTCTGTTCTTGTTCAATTGCCTTCCCCAACTTCACCCCGTTCTTCAGCAGTACTCCAAGTATGGCCATTTTAATCTATAAAGGCAGTAAAAATACACTTTTTAGATGAATTGATGTTTCCCTAATGTGAATTTGACAAAATCTGTCTTCAAATTTCGATTTGCGTTATCTTTGCCTCCCTTAAATTTAAAGCAAATGTTGGCCGATGCTATTCAGTACTTTCAGGAGTATGCCCACAGTAAGCAGTGCGTATTGGTGGCGGTTACCAAAACGTACCCCGTGGAGGTCTTGGTGGAAGCATATACCCTCGGATTACGGGTGTTTGGCGAAAACAGGGTGCAAGAACTCGTCGAAAAATACCACCATCTTCCGAAAGACATCGCATGGCACATGATCGGACATTTGCAGAGCAACAAGGTAAAACAAATTGCGCCCTTCATTTCCTTGATACATTCCGTCGACAGCCTTTCCCTATTGCAAGAAATAGACAAGCAAGCCGCAAAAAACAATCGGGTGATCTCCTGTTTGCTGCAGATGCACATTTCCGAGGAAGACACGAAATTTGGCTTGTATGAAGACGAACTGAAGATGCTCGTCGGCTCCAAGGAATTTGAGGCGTTACGCCACGTTAAAATCGTAGGCCTGATGGGAATGGCTACGCATACTACCGACGAGGAAAAAATACGGAAAGAGTTCCGTGCCTTAAAAAATATGTTTGACAAGTATACATCCTTTCATAGCCCTACTTGGGACTTGCAAGTCCTCTCCATGGGCATGAGTGGGGATTATAAAATTGCCTTAGAAGAGGGGAGTACGATGATTCGGGTAGGATCTGCCCTTTTTGGCCGGCGTGCTTAATTGCTGGGAGCATCAAATTCTAGTTGGGAAATAAAGTGCAGGGTGAAGGTAGTTCCTACACCTACCTCGCTTTCCAGATAGATGCTGCCACCTTGCGACTCCATTTGATTTTTGGTGAGGAAGAGGCCCAACCCACGGCTGTCTGTGTTCCCATGGAAGGTTTTATAAAGTTTAAATACTTTATTCCCATGCAATTCCATGTCGATTCCCAATCCGTTGTCGGAAAATTTCAGGATGATTTCTTTGGAAGGTCCAAGTTCCGTAGCGACCCTGATGACAAGTTTACGCTTGGGATCATGGTACTTGAGCGAATTGCTGAGCAAATTCAAAAAAATACTTTCCAAATAAATCTTTGGAAAGATAACGGTCGGTGCCTTTTTAAAATCAAATTGTATTTCGGTATTGAGTTCCTTGATCGCGATATCCTGTTGGTTCAGGATTTTGGAAAACACCTCTTCAAAATGCAGCAACTTCCGGTCCACTTCCGGATTTTGTCTCATCCTCAACACATTGCTCAATTCATTCAGTGTATCTGACAATAACATGACAGAATTGCGGACCAAGCCTTGGATTCTCCCTTTTTCGTCCAAATCGTCGATCTTGTCCATCATCGTCAAAAGGCCTTGGAGGTTGTTAATGGGGGACCGCATGTTGTGGGTCACGATGTAGCTGAATTCTTCCAGTTGCGTGATCTTCCTCGCAAACCTGTCGGAAAGCGAGCGCAGCACGATATTCTGCTCCACAATCTTCTCTTTTTGCTCCTTGGTTTCCTCAAATAGGGTTTTATAATTCTCCTCGCTGTATTTCAACCTTTCTTCCGCTTCCCGCTCATAGGTTACGTCCTGGCAGGAAACAAGCACTTCATTTTCGTTCAAAGAGGCCATTTTGGCCATATAATGGCGCAAAATGCCGTTGATAGGCATACTGTATTGAAACGAATGCATTTTTCGTGTCCTCAAGCATTCCTGGATGGCGGCCATGTTGATCTCCCCTATCTCCCTTGGCATTACGTCGAGCACCGATTTTCCGATGGAATCTCCCGCCTTCAAGAAAAGCTGTTCTTTCGGGCCCCCAAAGAATCCTTTGAATATCCCGTTCCGATCTACTTTGAACAACAGATCAGGAATACAGCTCAAGATGGCTTCCATCTCGGCTGTTTTGTTAAAAAGCCGCTCTTGAAGGTCCTTTTCTTGCGTGATCTCAAAAAAGCCGATGAAATATTTTACTTGGGGACTTCCAAAGCTTTTGATTTTCGAGTAGTTCACCCTGAACCATCGTGTGCCGTCATTCTGTACTTTTATTTGTTTGTCGTACGAAAAACTCGAACAGACGTCCGTCATCACAAAATCATTTGTAATGCTTTCTTTTTCACTGGCAGACAAAAGCGAAATAATGTTTTTATGAGGTTCGATCTCATGCCCAAACGCCTCTTTTGCATAGCTTTGGCATTTTTTATTGCAGACCAACACGTTGTAGTGTTCGTCAAGCAGCAGCATCGCCTGTTCAGTATTGTCAAAAATTGCTCTTAATTCTTCAAGCATGTAGGCAGGACTTTACAACTAAAATAAAAATAATTTATGTATTAGATGGATGCTCCCCTACTTTTTTTCATAGCTCAAGCCCTCAAGCACCCATCTGATGCTTTCTTCTGATTTTATAAAAGGCGCATCAGGGAAAAGCGTCGTATAAAACAAAGAAGAATAAAGGAATTTCTTATGCAGAAATCGGAGGTTTTCTTTCGTTACGATGGGTTCTTTCTGGACTAAAAACGACCTAATTCCTTCAAAAAAAGCGATTATGTACATCCCAGCTCTCGGAATAGCCAAAAAAGGACCTGTTATCCCAAGCTGTCTCCGTACGATAGAATAAAATTCCTTGTACGACAACTGTTCGGATGTCAGGACGAGCCGTTCCTTATGGGCAGTTTTTAAAAGTTGGCAAATAATGACGGCCACATCCCGTACATCTACGATGTTCAAATAGCCATTGGGATAACAATACGGAAGTTTTTTTACCTGCTCAAAGATACGGGTACTGGACCGTGTGGCTTCTCCCGGTCCGAGGACAATAGAAGGGTTCACGATGGAAAAATCCAGGCCTTCTTCCCCTCCTCTGAATACCTCAAGTTCAGCAAGGTATTTCGTGGTGGCATACATGCTGTTGAGCTCTGAATCTACCCATTGCGTAGATTCATTCAATTCGGCTTGCTGGGCCTTTCTGCCCAGAGCTGCAATGGAACTGACATAGATGAGTTTCTTGGTGCCCGATTGCAAACATGCATTGACGACATTTGCGGTGCCTTTCACATTTACTTGAATCATTTCCCTCTCCTTTTTGGGATCGAAGGAAATCTTTCCGGCACAATGTATGACCGCTTCGCAGTTTTCGATTCCCATTCGCAAGGAAGAAATATCCAAGATGTCCCCTTCTACCACTTCACATTGCTCCCTCACGCCCTGCAATAGGGCAAAAGAAGATTCCTTTCGATGTAAGAGAACAGGCGTGTGTCCCTTGGCGATCAATTCACGCACCACAAAGGAGCCGACAAGCCCCGTTGCTCCCGTAACGAAAACTTTCACTAAATGGTGTTATTAAGAAGTGGAAGATAAAGCAGCTTCTGATAATATTTCGACTTCATCGCTTTTTCTGTCGCCGAAATATGCTTCATGCTATGACAGTCCGTCCCCACAAAATGGACCATCCCTTTGTCGATCAACTTTTCTGCGATTTTCTGGGCTGTAGGCGAATAATATCCTACCAAGCTATTGAGATTTAGCTGGAACAGCACACCGCGCTGAATGAAGTCCTCGTATTTTTGAAAGTTTTCGTACAGATAGGTGTAGCGTTCGGGGTGTGCCAAAACGGGAGTATAGCCTTTTGATTGGAGTTCGAAACACACATGGGAAAGATAAGTCGCCTCGTTGATGTAGGAGGTCTCCACCAATACATAGTTGGATGCCCCAAAAGAAAGCAGTTTTTCCCCCTTCAATAATTTATTGTAAAATATCTCATCCATGTAATATTCGGCTGCGGCATGGACTTCAATACCTACTTGCGCCGCAATAGGGCGCAATGCCTCCAATTTTTCTCCAATTGTTTCGGGCGTATTCTTGTATGCATCACTCATGACATGAGGAGTCAATACTGCTTTTTTATATCCCAAATCGACAAATCGACGCAACATGTCCTCGCTTTCTTCGATGGTTTCCGCCCCATCGTCCAACCCGGGCAGGAGATGCGAATGCATATCGACATAGATTGCCTCCTGTAACGGGAGGCTCACCTTGGGCTTGCTTTTTGTGAAAAAGGAAAACATCTTATAAAAATAGCTTTTTGATTTTATCTAATATACCTTCTCTCCTGTCCGAATCTTCCATTTGGTAATATTCCCCATATCCATAGCCCTGGCCATACCCGTATTTATAGCCATATGCATATGACCTCAAACTATCGAAATTATTCAAAATAACTGCCACATTTGGAAACTTGCTCTTTAGAATAAGATTGTTGATGTTGGTCTCAAACCCTTTTTTAGAGTATTCTGCCCTGACGACATAGATGTTCAGGTCGCTTTTCTGCATAGCCAAAATTCCATCTGTTACAATTCCTACCGGTGGCGTGTCCATAATGATAACATCGAATCTGCTTTTAAGGTTTTCCAGCAATTTACTAAACTCTGGCGACATGATCAGTTCGGAAGGATTTGGGGGAACAGGCCCAGAAGGAATAAAATAATACGAAGGGATATCCGTTTGCATGATAGTTTCGTCAAGTTCGGACCTTCCGATGAGCAATGTGCTGATTCCTTTGGAATTTTCAGTTCCAAATGCCTTGCTGATTTTTGGTTTTCGGAGATCGAGGTCCAAAATGATGACCTTTTGACCTGACATGGCAATAATACCACCTAAATTGATCGCAATGAATGTTTTTCCTTCCCCACTGATAGTCGAAGTGACACTCAGCACTTTGTTGTTTCTGCCCCTGCCCATAAACTCGGTGTTTGTCCGGATGGAACGTAAGGCTTCGCTGACGGGAGATTTGGGAAACTGGTTGACGACCAACGTGGAGTAATCTACAGTGCTGTTCTTGAAATTGGGGATCACGCCGAGCATAGGAGCCAAACATGATCGTTCCAGTTCTCCCACGTTGTTGATCGTATTGTGTAGGAAATATTGAAATACGACCAATAAAAACCCTACTAAAAAAGCCGCCGCGATGCCTGAGAAATAAATTTCGAAAGAATTAGGGTAAACGGGCGAAGAGGCAATATTCGGGCTGGCCAAGATTAAAAATTCCGGGACGGTACCGGCTTTGGAAATGCCATATTCTGCTTTTTTGTCTATGAGCATCAAGTAGAATTTTTCGTAGAGATTATAGAAACGCTTCAACTTGGTAAACTCTGTTTCTTTTGAAGGAAGTGTGGAAAATGCGTCCTCAAATTCCTGTATGTGCTTTTGTGACCGCTCTATTTCTTCCCCAACCAATTTTTTGTACTGTGTCGTCAAATCGATCAGGACATCGCGTGTATTGGAGATATCTGTTTTGATGGATTTGATGGCGAACGTTTTTTCCTTTGAGGTTTCCAACGCATGCTTCAAATGGTTTTGCAGCGTATAGAGTTTTTCGGCCGTTTCTTTTAATTCTTTATTTTCATCCAAAAACGAAAGCATCGGGACTACTTTTTCGATGCTTTCGTCTTTGTAGATCGCTTCATCCAATTTGTTCAGCACATTGTATACGAGTCGGTGCTTTTCGAGCAAGAGGACTTCTTCTTCCGTCTTCCCTATATATTTGGAGAACTCGTTCGAAATGTTGGTTGTCTTGTTTTCTTTGGTGAAGTTTTCGATTTTTTGTTCATATTCATCCAAATTCTCTTCCGTGATCCGCAGTTGCTCGTTCAAAAAGGCGATCGATTGCTCCTGTGCTTGGTTTTTCTTTAAAAGAGTTTGTACAATATACACGGAATCAATCACTTCTACAATATCCCGTGCTTTTACCTTCTCGTAATCCGTAAAGGAAATCTCGATCGTTTTCGCCTCAGCATTTGCTACCCTCACCTCTAGCTTGCTTGCGATAAATTGCTTCAGGCTCTCTTTGCTGTTGATGACGAAATAAAATTTCTGCCCAATTTCATCTTCGTCGATGGTTTTGGAGCATTTTCCGATGATGATCTTAAAATACGGTGTTTTGACAATGTCGCCGAACTGGTGCTGTTCTGAGTACAGTTGCCCCTGCGCTTCAAAAGAAAGAATAAAGCTATTCTGGTCCACTAAACTTATATTCAGTCGCTTATCGTAAAAGCTAACGTCATAGATCTCATAGTGCTTTACGAGGAACGGGGACGTTTTGTAGCGTTCGGTGTCATTGATCCTTCCGTGGGCATAGTAGGAAACGTCCATGGAAAGGATATTCAACGCCTTTTCGTAAATGATGTTGGATTTGATCAATTCCATTTCGCCCGACAAATGGGCAAAATTGTCCGCTTCCACTTGTTCTTTTGAAAACACGGGAGAAACCTGCTTAAGATCGTATTTGACCAATGATTTGGACTGAAAAACAGGCTTTGTGTAGCGCAAATAGAGAAATGAAAAGAGAAGCCCCAAAGCAAAAATAAAGAGCAGCCAATGGAGGTTCTTTTGGGCGACTGTCAAAAACCGGATGAAGTCCAAGTTGGACAGAATGCTTTCCTGATCCTCGTCCAATTGTTTGGCTGACACTATTTGAGGGTCTTGGGATTGCATCAAAAGCGTGTGGTAGTGATATAAATGAGAAGAATAGTGTTTACCAACATGATGATAGGCCCTATTTCTGTCAATACTTGGCTGATGGCCCTCCGTTGCCTTTCGACGTAAATAATGTCGTTGGGTTGCACATGGAGTTGGGACTTCCTCACCCCTTCTATGGTCGAGAGATCGATCAAATACACATTCGGATTCCGCAAATCTCCTCGCAAGAGCCGGATTTTATGGGATTTTGCCATATAATCCAAGCCACCCGCCAAGGTAATGATTTCGATTACCGTCATGTTTTCGTTCATCAAGGGGATCACTTTCCCTACTACTTCCGTTTTGCCTCCGGCATTTCCCAATATGAACACTCTATGGTTGGCCACTTTCGACATCACGAATACGTCTTCGTAAAATTCTGTGTATTTTACTTGCAAGAGGCTATCCAATTGATGGATGGTGAACCCATTCACTTTCAGGTATCCGAGCAAAGGCAACCTTACTTGCCCATTGGTCTCGACCAAGTACTTTACCTTGCTTTCGGGGGAAGAAGTATTGGACGATTGGGTCCCGCCCAATTGTTTGGCCATTTCCTGATTCGGATCCACCAAACGTTCGCCTTTATTGGTATAGACTTGTATTTCCAGATAATCGTTGGGTCGGATGATGTAGTTCTTCTCTGCCCTGGATACCGCATCCAGCAGGGAGTCCGCGATGATTTCGCCTTCTGTACGGAACATGATATTCTGATTGATCGAACCACACGAACACATGCTCAGCATCCATAAGGCTACCAACACCTTCCCCACATATTTCTCCCACTTGATCACTTGGAGAAAAGGGATTTTAAAGTAGATAATTGTTGATCTTTGTCCGAAACGATAGGGTCTGCCACTTGCCAGTCGATTTTCAAATCCGGATCGTTCCACAAAATCCCGGATTCAGAAGCTTTGTCGTACACATTGGTACATTTGTAGGAGAACACGCAATCTTCCAACACCGAAAATCCGTGTGCAAATCCCTCCGGAACGTACACCATGTTGCATTTTTCCGGGTCTAAGAGAAAAGATTCCCATTTCCCGAAGGTAGGCGATCCTGGACGGATGTCCACTGCCACATCCAAGGCCTTCCCTGAAATGACGCGGACCAATTTTCCTTGCGCAAAAGGAGCATTTTGAAAATGCAAGCCCCTGACAACCCCTTTTTTGGAAAATGATTGGTTATCTTGTACAAAAGGCATATTCAATCCTGCATTTGCAAAAGCAAGTTGGCTGTATGTTTCTAGAAAAAAGCCTCTTTCATCCTTAAAAATGCGAGGGAAAATCTCGATTAGCCCTTCTATGCCCGTCTTTCTAATTTCCATATTTTTATTTCAAAATTGCACGAAAATAAGGCTTTCAATCAGCATGTTGACTCTTTCGCAAAAATTTCGTCAAAATATTTCTTCACGATGATCTCTTCGCCAAACCTTTCTTCCACGATTTTTCTGCCCCAATTGCCCATCGCCCCCAATTCATCAGCGGACAGGTGAAGCACCTTCTCCATGGCCATGGCCAGGCTTTCTACATTTTGGGCCTCACACAGGAAACCATTCCGCCCCTCTTCCACCACCTCCCTACATCCTGGCACGTTGGTCGCCACAATGGGGCGGCCGATAGCCATGGCCTCCAAGAGGCTGCGAGGTGTTCCTTCCCGGTAGGAAGGCAGCACCACGCAATTTGCCTTTGCGATTTCTTTCCCAATAGCGTCGCTGGCCCCTAGAAACTCGATGAGGCCTGAAGCGCACCATTCGTCCAATTCCATTTGGGAAATGCTGTATTTTCCCTGTTTGTCAAAAAAACCCACTAATAGGGCCCGAAACTGGTGGCCCTTGTTTTTCAGCATTCGGCTGGCTTGTGCATATTCACGGATTCCTTTGTCGGTCAGGAGCCTGGCTATCAAGAGAAAGGAAAATACGGAAGCACTTGGATTTGGAATGGCAGGATAGTCAGGCAAATAAATGCCTGAACCTGGCAAAAGGCCTGTCCTGTTTCCGTCGACTAGGCGCAAGGAGACGAATAGCTCCCGATCGTCCTTATTTTGGAAAAAAATTCTTTTAGGAAACCGAAAAGAAATACGGTATAAATATTTGGCGAGCTGCCACATGGCACCCTTGCGTAGAAAAGTGGTCCCAAGTCCCGAAACATTGCTGATACATGGGATCCCCAGAAGAGCTGCCGCCAAGCTCCCATATACATTGGGTTTGATCGTATAGTGCAAAATAACATCCGGCTTTTCTTTTTTATACAGGGAATAGAACTGCCACAGCAAGAGTAGATCTTTCAATGGATTTGCGCCCTTGTTGTCCATTCTAATAGAAACATAGCGACAGCCTATCCTTTCTAGCTTTTCCGAATAGTCGTCGTACGGTGCGACAGCCAACACTCCGCATCCTTTCGCCAAAAGTCCCTTTATGATGCCCCTACGGTAATTGTAAATGTTCCAGGAAGTGTTGATGACAATGGCGACCTTCACGCGTAATCGTAGCTTTCAAAGGCAACAAAGCTATCACAAAACACTATGACTGCGAAATCTTTGGCAATTTTGCATTTTAAGGTTTATTTGCCGCCCAAATCACTGCTTCATGCGTTCTACGAACCTCATTTTAAAATTTCTCTGGTTTTTATCCTTATTCCTTGTCTTAGCAGGATTGTTCTATGGATATTATTTGTTGCCGGATGTCGTATGTGTGAAATTTTCCCATACGGGCAGTCCTTTGGAATATTGGGAAAGAAAATACATTTTCTATGTCTTTGCCTTTACATTCGTCCTTTTCAACGTACTCCTTTTGGCGACGGAAAAATTCTTTCAACTCCTCCCCGATTCTAAAAAACCTTTGATCAACCGTGTTTTTTGGCTGAGTTCGCCGGAAACGAAAGAAGGAATCGGGCTGCTCATTTCCAGTTGGTTCTATTCTTTCATTTTCATCCTTAACGTGTCCATGCTTGCCGTTTTTGGAGTGGTATGGAAGGTCAATTATGATATCCAAAGCAATATTTTACAATACACATGGTTGCTTTGGATCCTTATCGGCTTGTTTGCAAGCTGGATCGCCTATTTACCTATCCGACTGTCTATCAGTAAATTGTTTTTGAATTGAGTATGGAAAAAATAAAAGCTACTACCGTGGTGGGGATTCTCCACAATGGACAGATTGCATTGGGAGCGGATGGCCAAGCCACCATCGGGAACACTGTTGCCAAGACCAACGTGAAAAAGGTCCGGAAATTAGGTGACGGAAAGATCCTGGCTGGTTTTGCAGGTTCCACTGCCGACGCATTCACCCTATTGGAACGTTTCGAAGAAAAGTTGGCCGCCTATGGCAACAACATGAAACGGGCCGCGATAGAACTGGCAAAAGATTGGCGTACCGACCGTTATTTACGGAAACTCGAAGCCATGATCATCACCGCCAATAAAGAGGAAATCCTGATCATATCGGGCACGGGAGATGTATTGGAACCCGACCATCACATTGCGTCGATCGGCTCAGGCAGCATGTATGCCCAATCTGCCGCCTTGGCATTGAAAAAATTTGCCCCTCACTTGACTGCGGAGGAAATGGTGAGAGAAAGTTTGACCATCGCGGCGGACATCTGTATCTATACCAATCACAACTTGGTCATAGAAACGCTTTAGTTCTATCCGAGCTTTTTTTAAACCCTGCCTTATTGTATTTTTCAATGTGAAAAGACACAAATTATGGGGCAGGTTTCATTCTTTTTTGCATTTTGTTTTTATATTGCTGAGGCTATTTTTGTCTTTCCCTAAACCAATTGAACATGACAGTGCTTAAAGAACTTCAGGAGAAATCGGGTAAAACCTATTTCGATCTCGAATTTTTGCTTATCTGCCTCAAAGAAGTCCTCGAAGAAAACAAAGAGGAAAAATTTGTTCCTTTTATTCCCTGGCTGAATGAAGGAGAAGAACTCAACTCCGAAAAATTCAAAGAATCCCATTTACAACTTTACTCGATCGCATTTCAGCTCCTGAACATCGTCGAAGAAAACAACATCGCGCAGTCCCGGAGAAAAAAAGAAAATGACAAGGGATTGGAAAGTTCCCATGGCCTTTGGGCCGAAAATCTCAAATTCTTGCAAGAAAACGGCATCAAGGAACAACAAATTGCGGCGAATCTTTCCGGCATCCATATTGAGCCCGTATTGACAGCCCATCCCACAGAGGCCAAACGCCCGATCGTGCTGGACCATCACCGGCAATTGTACCTCCTTTTGTTGGAACGTGAAAATACCATGTTCACCGACTTGGAAAGAAACGATATCAAAAGAAGGATAAAACTGGAACTGGACCGCTTATGGCGTACGGGAGAGATTTTTGTAGAGAAGCCCATGGTGCAAACCGAATTGAAAACTGTGTTGCATTATCTCACCAGCGTTTTCCCGGAAGCCATCCTGAAATTGGACCGCAGATTGGAACAGGCCTGGGAAAATGCCGGTTTCGATGCGTCCCTTTTGAACGATTACAAAAGTCTTCCCACGATTTCGTTCGGTGATTGGGTAGGCGGCGACCGGGATGGGCACCCTTTTGTAACGGCGGACGTGACCAAGGAAACCTTGGAATTGCTTCGTCTAAACTCCATCATCGTCATCCGGAAATACTTGACCGAACTGGCAAAAAATCTTTCTTTCAATTGCCACGTCAAAAAATGCCCTAAAAATCTGAATAAAAAGATCTTGACCATGCTCGGCCATTTCGAGCTAAGCGAAGACAACCTTTCGGAGTCGGAATTGATGGAAGCGTTTTCCCTGTACGTCAACTTATTGATTATAAAGCTTCCCGTGGAAGTGGAGGGCGAGACGCCTGTACGATTGGCCGAAAAGCCCTATAGCTATCATCGGGCAGCGGAATTGCTTTCCGACTTGGAAGTGCTTCACGAAGCGTTGGTCTCCTATGGTGCTTCTATGATCGCCCACAACGATGTACGGAATGTGATGCGTATTGTCCAAACATTCGGATTTCATTGCGCCAAAATAGATATCCGCCAAAACAGTAAATTCCATGACAATGCCGTGACGCAATTGATCAAAGTCGGGCTGGAAAAAGACATTGATTTTGGAAGTCTTTCAGAAGAAGAACGAATCAAATTCCTTACGCAGGAATTGAGCTCCCCACGTCCTTTCACCCAAGCCGGGATGAAACTTGGACCTGAAGCGGAAGCGGTATTGAACTGCTACAAAGTAGTAAACGAATATTTGGCCAAATACGGATCTGACGGAATCGGCTCTTTTATTGTCAGTATGACCCGTTCTGTTTCTGACCTCCTCGTTGTGTACCTTTTGGCAAGGGAGGCAGGGTTAGTAGAAAAAACGGAAGAAGGGCTGGTAAGCAAAGTCCATGTGGTCCCTTTGTTTGAGACCATCGACGACCTTTTAGGAAGTCCGGACATTCTTACAGGCTTTTTACAGCACCCTTTCACGAAACGCTCATTGGCCTACCAGATCAGTCAAACCGGTGCTGCCTACCCTACGCAACAGGTCATGATCGGCTATAGCGACAGCAATAAAGACGGCGGGATCCTGGCTTCGCAATTCCATTTATTTAAAGCGGAAACCGAACTGACGGAGGTAGGGGAAAAACAACATGTAAAAATCAGGTTCTTCCATGGTAAAGGAGGCTCCATCAGCAGAGGAGCGGGTCCTACCAATTGGTTCACACGTACCTTGCCCCATGGGTCGATCAATGGCGACATGCGCCTGACCGAGCAAGGCGAAACGATTTCCCAAAAATATGCCAATAAGATCACGGCCATTTATAATCTGGAATTATTGACGGCAGGCACGGCGGGAGCTACCATCCTGCATAAATTCACGCCGAAAAAGCCGTATCATTTTGCCGAAAAATTCGAGTTTCTAGCTACCACCAGCAAGAAGCATTTCCAAGCCCTGCTCAACCATAAAAGCTTCATGCACTTCTTCGGCCAAGCCACGCCGATCGACGTCATCGAACAGAGCAAGATCGGTTCCCGTCCTTCCAGGAGGACCGGCAAACGGTCGCTTGCCGATTTGAGGGCGATTCCTTGGGTATTTAGCTGGAGCCAATCCAGATTTAATATTACCAGTTGGTACGGGGTGGGTTCAGCGTTGGAAGATTTCCTGAAAATATACCCCAACGATCTTGAACTGCTACGGAAAGAAGCGGAAAACGTCAGTTTGATCCGCTATGTGCTCACTAACGTGGACACGAGCATCGCGGCCACAGACGAAACAATCTTCAACTTGTACGCCAATCTAGTAGATGACAAAAAGGTGAAATCGGACATTTTGGACTTGATCACCGAAGAACTCGAGAAGACAAAAAGGATGTTGGCCATGGTATTTGTGACCCCGATCAGCGAGCGCAGGGCACAGCACGTGTATTCGAACAAGTTGCGTTCCGTACCTTTGTACGATCTACATAAGAATCAAATCGCAGCCCTTAAAAAATGGCGAAAGCTTAAGTTGACGGCACCCGATTCTCCGGAAGCAGGGGAATTGTTGATGTATTTGCTCATGACCGTAAACGGAATTTCTGGCGGTCTAAGAATGACAGGATAGAAAGTCCTTAACCTGCACAAAAAAAGCCATGGAAAATTTCCATGGCTTTTTTTGTGCGCTTTGCGATGTTCAATAATACTTGTTATTATATTTTTTGAAAATGAGATCGGCTACTAGGCCTGTCCAACCTGTTTGGTGGCTTGCCCCAATCCCTTCACCCGTGTCGCCATTGAAAAACTCATAGAAGAGTATATAGTCTTTGAAATGGGGATCTTTTTGCAATTTCTCCCTTTTCGCGTAGACAGGTCTCACACTGGATCCATCCCGCTTGAAGATATTGATGAGCCGATTGCTCAATTCATCGGCTACTTGTTTGAGGTTTAACATCTTGCCAGAGCCTGTCGGATGTTCAATTTCAAACTCGTCGCCATAGTAATGGTAGAATTTATACAGCGATTCCACTAACAAATAATTGACAGGGAACCAAATAGGGCCCCTCCAGTTTGAGTTCCCCCCAAACATGCCCGAATCCGATTCTGCAGGTTGATAGGATACTTCCAAGGTTTCGTGTTCCGTCTTGAAACTATAAGGGTGGTCTTTGTGGTATTTGGAAAGTGCCCTGATCCCATAATCGGACAAGAATTCCGTCTCGTTGAGCATCCTGCTCAATACTTTTATCAACCGTGTTCCTTTTAATACCGAGAACCTCCTTCTTATCCCAGAACCTGGGCGCTTCCACATCGAGATTAATTGTTTATACTCTGGCTTGTAGTTAAAGAACCACTCCATCCTTCTTTTGAAGTGCGGAAGTCTGTCCAAAACCTCGGGCTCCAATGTTTCGATCGCATAAAGCGGAATCAGTCCGACCATGGAACGTACTTTCAAGTGCACCACCCCTTTGTCTTCCGTATGCAATACGTCGTAAAAAAATTCGTCTTCCGGGTCCCAAAGGTTCAAGTCACTGCCGCTAAAATTAGAAATGGCGCCCGAGATCAACAGGAAATGTTCCAAAAATTTCGAGGCCATGTCTTCATAGGCCGAATTGTATTTGGCTAGTTCAATGGCAATCCGCAACATGTTCAACGAATACATGGCCATCCATCCTGTCGCATCGGCCTGTTCGAGGCGTCCTCCTTTCGGCAAGGCATGGCTCCGATCGAACACCCCGATATTATCCAATCCTAAAAACCCTCCCTCAAAAATATTTTTGCCTTCGCTGTCCTTCCTGTTTACCCACCAGGTAAAGTTGAGCAAGAGCTTATGAAATACCCTTTCCAAGAAATTCGTATCCCCTATTCCTTTATTTTGATCCTTCTCGATTTCATATACTCTCCAACATGCCCATGCATGTACAGGAGGGTTTACATCGCCGAAATGCCACTCATAGGCTGGGATTTGTCCATTTGGGTGCATGTACCACTCCCTTAAAAACAGGATCAACTGTCTCTTGGCATAATCCGCGTCTACCATGGCAAGTGGGATGCAATGAAAAGCCAAATCCCAGGCGGCATACCAAGGGTATTCCCATTTGTCCGGCATGGAAATCACTTCCTTGTTTTTGATGTGTTTCCAGTCCTTGTTTCGTCCGTTGACACGGGAAGACGGAGGGGCGGAAAGCGCGTCTCCGTTGATCCACATGTTTACATCGTAATGATAAAACTGTTTGGTGATGAGCATGCCGGCCAATGCCTGCCGCATGATGTTCCGCTCATCGTCGCTGGTAATATTTTTTTGGAGTTCGTCATAATAGACATCTGCTTCCAGTTTTCTTGCAGCGAGTACTTGATTGAATTCTTCGAAAGGGTCAGTAATGGATTTGTCGGAGAGTCTCACTTTGATGGAAATTTGTTCCCCTCCTGCCAAGGCGAGCTGATAACGTAAGGCTACTTTTGTACCTTTCAGCGCCGGGTTAACGGCAGATTTCTCGCCTTCTACCACATAATTATTTACTCCGTCTTTGACGTAGCCGGTATTTTTTTTGTGGCCATAAATACGCACATGGTTGGTATCGTTTTCACAGAAAAGGATGTCCGGTTTTCCTTCAAAATAGAGATTGTAGCTGCCTAAATCCTTGTGTTCTACATTGATAGTGTTGGAATTTTTCACCATTTGCATTTCAGGCCTGTACGAATCCGTTTGCCAAGACCATATGTTACGGAACCACAATGTCGGCAGCAAATGCAAGGTGGCCTTTGTGGCCCCCCTGTTGATGACGGTTATTTTGATGCAGATATCCTCCGCGTCTTCTTTGGCGTATTCCGTAAAAACATCAAAATATTTATTTTCATCGAATACACCTGTATCGATCAGGTCGTATTCCGGATCTTTTCTTCCCCGTTTGGCGTTCTCCTCCACAATTTTGGCGTAGGGATATTCTTGCTGTGGGTACTTATATAGCATTTTCATGTACGAATGGGTAGGTGTGGAATCCAGGTAGTAATAATATTCCTTCACATCCTCTCCATGGTTTCCTTGGTTCCCCGTCAGTCCGAAAAGCCTTTCTTTTAATAATGGGTCTTTGCCATTCCACATAGCCACGGAAAAACACATGTGTTGTGCTGCGTCGCAAATTCCCATGATTCCGTCCTCTCCCCAACGGTATGCCCTGCTCCTTGCGTGGTCATGGGGAAAATATTCCCAGGCACTTCCATGCAAACTATAGTCTTCCCTAACAGTACCCCATTGACGTTCAGATATATATGGCCCCCATTTTTTCCATTCTCTATTTCGCTTTGCCCTTAATACTCGCTCCTTTTCAACATTGATCATTTTAATAGGTTTAGTGTATTCATCCAAAAGTTGCTATTCGCCCATTGATTGGCTTCTATGCCAAGCTTCTAATTTACGAAAATAAACAATTACCCTTATTCTATCCCGCCCCTGTTTTTCCTTCGCCACAGTTTATAGATTTGCAAAAATAAATTGGATGAAAGCCGAGCAAAAGACCTTGTTCTTACAAATAGCACTTTTCTTCGTTACCATAGCGACGACCACGCTTTCCGGGACGGAATGGATCTATGGAAGATCTCTTCTCGACAATACAGGCAATTGGGTATCTTGGAACAAAATATGGAACGGCCTTCGGTATTCATTGCCCTTTCTCGGGATCCTGACGGTCCATGAATTCGGCCATTTTCTCGTAGCCAGGCGCAACAAAGTAAATGTGAGTTTGCCATATTACATTCCCTTTTGGTTTGGGTTCAGCCTCAGTATCGGCACCTTTGGGGCGTTTATCCGGATAAAATCAAAAAATTTAACCAATAAACAGTTTTTCGATATCGGAGTCGCAGGTCCTTTGGCAGGATTTGTTGTCACTTTGGGCGTACTTTGGTACGGTTTCACCCATTTGCCCCCCATCGAATACATTTTTAGTATTCACGAAGAATATGCCAAATATGGAAAAGATTTTGCCAAATATGTCTACAAAGACGTGGGAAATGCCCTCTATTTAGGCGATAATCTTATCTTCCGATTCTTTGAGACCTATGTGGCAGACCCCGAACGCGTGCCTCCAAAATATGAGATGATGCATTATCCCTATTTATTCGCAGGATACTTGGCTTTGTTCTTCACCTCTTTGAATCTGATTCCAATAGGCCAGTTGGATGGGGGACACATCCTGTATGGATTGGTGGGGCACCGTTGGCACAGTTTCATTTCCAAGGTTCTTTTCATAGCATTCATTTTTTTTGCCGGTTTAGGGGTGTCCCATCCACACATGCCATTTGAATACTCGCTCCTCACCTTTGCTGTCTATGTGCTCTTTTTGTTTGCCACCCTTCGGTCGGCCTTTTCTTCCACCACCAACCGATGGATGATCGCCGTTTCCATTGCGAGCGTACAATTTCTCTTGTTGCATCTATTTCCCCACCTGAAAGGATACCCCAACTGGCTGCTGTTTGCTTTTATATTGGGACGTTTCCTAGGAGTAGAACACCCCCACGTAGCCCATGAGAAGATGGGGATAGGCCGAAAAGTATTGGGGTGGATCTCGCTTGTCATTTTTATCTTATGTTTTAGTCCTCAACCTTTTGTTACGGATTAGAAAAAACATATATGTATTTCAGTAAAAAGATATCAAATTGAAATACAATTACTTAATAAAGTAAATAATAATCACATTTATAAAATTTCGTAAGAGATTTCAAAAATATATGATAT
>OUNM010981824.1_pt1 | contig 28233 bp, 23 predicted proteins | sample 1769961 | NCBI WGS metagenome assembly OUNM01 (sample SAMEA3914820, study PRJEB12502) | metagenome | biome: forest; material: soil | place: USA | collected 2012-03-12 | depth 0.3 m | reverse complement strand
GGGGGGCCCCCTTTCCCCCCCCCCCCCCCCCCCGCGACCAACCGGCCCGCCGTCGCTCCCGTTGGCGACCAGTCGTTTGTCCGCTTGCGATTTATCGATCGGCCCAACTCGACCACCGCCGAGCAGCCCAGTCGAAGCCCGCTCTCGAGCCCTTCTTTCGGGCCCCGACGTGTTTCCGCATTCCGTCAGTGCGGGGAGGTTGTGTTAACCTCTCCGGACACCGCCCAACCTTGGCCAGACGTGCCCAAGGTTAGCAGGCCACAGCTGCCAGCGGATACCTGATCTACTCGGGCTCATACCCGCACACGGGCAGACCGATTCATCGCCGTTGTGCATTTGACCCCGCGAATCAAAAAATGTCGGCCACAACTTTCTCCTACGCGCAAGCCGCGAGAGGCCGGACCGTCTCCCAACCTATCCCGGACGAGACATCTAGCGCTGCTCCTTCGACGACCGGTTCCCAAGGAAAGGATGACGCATCCACTGGCGCCACATCCGTAACAGCACCATCAGTTGCCTCTACCGCCGAGATCCGGGATACAGAGCAGGCGACCGAAGGCCAGGCCGAGGGTGGATTGCAGAAGCAGGACTTGGAAGCCTGCTCTGTTGCCGGCTCGACCTCTTCCACAGCATCCTCAACGGAGCTGTCTGGCAAGACCGCCGACGAGGGCAGCGCAAAATCGGCCGATGCCCAGGCCCCGGTTCAGACCCAGACCCAGAGTCAGAGCGATGAGAAGGCATCTCGCTCCACCAGCCGGACATCCCGGTCCAACGACAACGCAGACGGCAGGAAAAGCCGGAAGGGCAAGAAGAGCCGTGCCAGCGACAAGGATGCACAGAGCGACCAAACCCAAGAGGAAGACGCCGAGAAGGTGAAGGAGCCTCCCAAGCCGGTGGTCCTCACAGAGGCGGCCCCTCCCGCTGTCAATCCCTGGGCCAAGCGCATGGAAGCCCAGAAGGCGGCAGTCCAGGCCAAGTCGGCCTCCGACAGCACCCCAGCCGACATGGAGTCGAAACAAGCCTCCTCTCATGACGAATCTGGCGTGCGCAGTGCGGTGCCAAATGGCGTCACCGCGGACAAGCCGGCACAGAAGAAGTCAGCCGAGGCGCCGCGGCCCGCGGACCAAGCCCCGCGCCGAAGCGGTCCCCGTGGCAGCCGTCCTGGTGACAAGGACGACAAGGCCACGGCTTCCGCCCCGCTAGCCACCGATCCCTCGTCGTGGCCAGACCCCAAGTCTGCTGCCGAGCTAGAGCAGCCCGCCCGCAAGACCCAAGAGAAGACCGACACCACGGACAAGGACAGCCAAGATGAGGCTGGCCCGGCCCGCAAGAAGACCTGGGAGAAGCTCGAGATAGTGCACTCTGTTGTTTTCGAGACGCAGTTACCTCCGGCCCGCGGATCAAAGCCTCGCGGTGGCCCCTCGAGGGGCGGCCGTGAAGCCGGCTCTTTGAGGGGCAGCCACCCCTCTGCCGCCCCTGCTGCCGGCCCGCAACCCAGCGCCGCGGCAGCGAGCGACAAAACACCCTCTCCTGGAGCATCTGCGGTTTCCAAGACTGCCACTACCCGGCCCCGCGAGGGAAGCGTCCCTTCACGCACGACTTCTCAAGCTCAGCCCTCGAAACGCGGCTCGATCGATGCCGCTTCGCGAGACCAACGCAAGGCGTCCGTGCCGGGGAGCGCAACTGAGCAGGCCCGCGAGAACAGCCTCGATTCTTCGTTGGTAAGCTTGGTCTCTCCAGGCATGCCGCCGGATTTCCTCCACGGTTGCTTTGTCGTAGTCGAATGCTAACATGGATGCAGGCATCGAAGAGGGCTAGCGCAACACGAGACATCCGGACTGAGAATGGTCCTCTAGGCTCCGAGAGCGGACTGGCCGCGCCCCGAATCTCCCAAGAACGTAACAACTTTCAGACCAGGGGCGAGTATGCCAAGGATGGTGCACATGGCCCGCAGTACCCCACGCGCGATGGTCGTCCAGAGCGCGGCCGTGGTGGCGCCTATCGCGCCCGCGGTGGCCATAACGGCTCGTCATCACATCTCCAGTCCGCTCCGTACACTCCCAACGGGCATTATCCAGCTCCCAACGGCTTCCAATCTCGTCAGAACCCCAATGCCCACAGCCCGCCGCCTTTCCCTGGCCAGTTCCCCACCTCATATGGCCATCCGACGAGGGGAAGGGGAAACAAATGGGCTGGCTCAGCTCAGCCTACCGGCCGCAACAACTCTGGCGCCACCGGATTTCCCCCGAAGGCCGTCCAAGTGAATGACTTTGCGGTTGGCCAGCAATATCCTCCGTACATGTACTCGCCAGTCTTCGATGCTTCAGTCTCCATCCTCAGATCTCAGGTCGAGTACTATCTCTCGGTGGAAAACCTTTGCAAGGACTACTATCTCCGCCAGAACATGGATGGTCAGGGTTTCGTTCACCTCTCGACCATCGCGGCATTCAAGCGCATCAAGGCTGTGACCGAGGACGTGGAGATGGTTCGTCTGGCTTGCTCCTTCTCCGAGCACATCGAGTTCGGTGTCGGCGACGACGGTATTGAGCGGCTGCGGACTCGTGACAAGTGGCAACACTTTGTCTTGCCTGCCGCCGAGCGGGCAGAGGCTCACCGCAACGATGGTCCGGCAACCTGGACCCCGTATGCCAAGCCCGACGCTCAGTTTGCCGCTCCCTTCCCCAATCAAATTGTCCCGCAGCCGTACCCTCCCACCGCCGGAGCCTTCCCGGCGTTTCCCGAGGAGCAGATGTACCCGCCGCCCTATGCCAATGGGGCGGCCGCTTACGACCCTGCAGTCAATGGTGTCGCCGTGAACGGCCATCATCACGGCCATGAGAGCCGGTTGTCGGCTGGCGTCCCGGAATACGCACCTCCCCAGTCCCCCGTGACGCTGGAGAGCATGACCAATTTCCCAGACTCCCAGGTGGAGAATCTAATGATGATCCTGAGCTACGACGAGAAGGATGATGCAGGCTCGTCCGGTGCTTCTGGTGTTGCAGGCTACGTGTCCGGCACGCGCCAAAATGGCGTCTCCGCCACCTCGCCTGACGCTCAAAGGTAACTCCTCTTGTCGATTCCCGCCCGGTCTTCGGCTACAATCCCGCCCGGAAATACACCAACTAACCCTTTGGTAGCGCCAACGGAGAGTCAGCAACTGGCTCCGCCAGCGCTGAGCCGCTTAACCAAGCGGATCAATCCGAACGCGGGATCGTTTGGGTTGACGGCCAAGCATCTGGTTCCACCAGGGCTCAGAGAGACCGCAAGCCATATACCGAGATCCGCAAGGCGGCGCTCGAGCATCGGCAGAACTCGAAGGCCGGCGACGCTCCTAGAGAGATGCAGAAACTCTACAAGTTCTGGTCGCAGATGCTGCTCAACGACTTCAACGCCAAGGTCTACCAGGAGTTCAGGGACCTGGCCTTTGAAGACGCGTCGGCCGAGGCGCCTTCCAAGTATGGCCTGAAGTCCCTCCTCGAGTTCTACGACAGACTTTTGCTCAAGACGAACACTCGGAAGCCTTGGCCTCAGGACCGGGCTGTGCCCGAGATCTTCACGGCTCACTTGAACGAGGCTGTCGAACTGGACCGGAAGTCTGGTGGCAAGGATGTTGTCACCATCTGAACTCGGCCAGTGTCTTTGCTTTCGGCTGGCAATCCTTCGGGCTCCCCACGGCACCCGCGGGATCCGTCAGCATTCCCTTCGTTTGTCTTGCAACAATATATCGGGCGTTTGCAACCTTGGCTGGGTGGTTTCGGTCATCTGACCCGTCCAAACATCCTCCTAAGGCACACACGTTACATACAATGGCTTTTTACTGAAGGTCGGCAAGAGCCACGGCATCCTGGGGCCAACTAATTCTTCCCCATCTGGTCCGGGGATATGGTATTCTCGAGCGGTTGCATCTCTCTCTCTTCGACAGCGATCTTATTCACAGGGCCCCCATTTGCTGGAGCCCGTCCAAAGCGACCCGATTTGACAGCGCCGTGTTCTAGCGGACATCTCATCCTACGCAGTCAGCTTTTGCGACACCGGCGGGACTGGCCCTCACCGCTAGCCTGCGTCTCTCTCCACCGGGTTGGCAGTCATGGGCCTCGTTTAGTCCCGCTTGCTTGGCGAGTTGCGACTGCCGCCCACTGATACCTTTCTTTTTTTCTTCTTCTGGAGTCGGTCTACATTACTGGGGAGGATGGGCGGAAAGATGGCACGGCGTTTTATGAACAGCAAAAAGGGGAAGGGGGAGGGCATGGAGGAAATGATTGCTTGGACGTTGATGAGGCCCCTGCATGATCAGTTCTGGGGCAATAATCTTCTTTCTGGCTTCCAGCGATTTGTCACCGATCTTGGGTTTCATAACCTCGACATATGATCCCCTTGGCACGGCCCCGGCGTTCACCCTTGCTAGCGGCATCTTGCCATTCATGTCTTAGGCTTCGTTCCGAAAGCCACGAGGGAACGTGCCAGGGGCATTCGCCGACGTGCCGGACGGACAGGGCCGGCAGATGGCATCTGGCATGTGGGATTGGGATCGGGGATTTGCTTGTTGTTGCCGGATTCCGGCGGCGCTCCTCAATGAAGGAGCACATGTTGGTTTCGGCAAGCGAGATGTTTCCCGCAACGGAGGCGGCTTCGGGCAGCGGCTCGGCGGATCAGCGCGATGGCCGTGGCTGTGGCATTTTTTACCGGGCGGACAAGGGGGACGGTGGCTGGCTTCTTCATGAATGACGGTGTCAAGGAAAGAGACGACATGGGGGATGGATCTCGACGACGTTTTAGACTTGACACTGGCTGCGCCTTGGGAACCTCGGGAACCTCGGTCCAGCACGGGGGATCCCGCCGAGCTCTCACTCCTCTACTGGAAGACAAAAGCGTTTTTGGCTTGTACAGTGTATAAATAGACAGCAAAATGGAAAAAAACAAAAATCGTTGCTTTGCTTCGCCGCTGTCACATGTCTTTTTTCGCGTGCTGCCCAGCTGTGTCGACTGCGGCTCTAGGCGAAACCGTTGAAAACCAATCTAACGTGATTTGTCGAGGGTGGAGGGCAGAGGCCGAGCCGGGAGCGACTGGCCTGGCTCGCCTGGAGGCACTTGACTCGATAATTACACGCCAGACGCAAGGAGACGGCGATGGAGCAGAGTGTTGCTGTGTGGCGTTCCTTCCCTGCCTCGAGCCTGTCCACGCCAACGAGACCCATCTTCCCTGATCAGTGCAAGCGCAGGAGGTCTCCGCACCGAGGTTACCCGGGTATTTCATGGAACCTGGAAGTTCATGCCCCCTTTGGGAGGGCCCTTGATGGGGCGCGCTTCATGCTTGGTGGGGCAGGTGCTCGGGCGACACACCCGTGGACAGCCCGCGCAACCAAAAAGGCCGCTAGCCACGGGTGATTTGAGCCTCTAAGATAAAAGAGGGACCCCTCTTGCTACTGAGGTTGCATCCAAAACACACAACAAAGCCCACGAACCTCCTAGTCTCTCCCCGTGCCTTGCCTTGTCGCGACATCGACATGCCTCTAACTCTCTGACGAGGTTTTCTCAAAACCCGGGCCCGACCCCCCAGCGGACCCCCGAGCATCTGACAGCCCGCAGCATCATGTCGAAAAAGAAGGACGCCGCCCAGTTCTGCACGAGAGCCACGATCACATGCCGATAGCAACCCGCGGTTTGGACTGCGAGGACGGCAAGACGACTGCACTCGCGTTGCGACATACTATATTCTCGCAGCATCGCCGCCGACCATCCGACAACATATCGGGCCGGTTTCAACTCGGCGAGTCTACATAAGCGGCCCCGCCGCCTGCTCTGCCCTGCCTGCCCTGCGCCCTGCCTTGACTTGCCTGTCCTATCCTATCTGTCGTGTCTAGCCCGGAGCCATCCATCCGCAAGCATCCGCTCGTTTTGTCTGTCTGTGGTTGTCAGTCAGTCTGTCTGTTGGGCTGTCAGTCTGCCGGCTCCTCCAACATCAAGGTACCTCGGCTCAGGGCCCCCCCCACGTCCAACAACTTCGGCACAATGCCGACTTCCCGCAGATCGTCCCAGGTGCCAGTCAACATGCCGGACGATACGCCGGAGCGCCCGCGTCTGACCGACGGGGAAAAGAAGGCGAACCACATTGCCTCGGGTGAGTTACCACGCACCAGCACCGTTCTCCCGACCAGAGCCACGTTTCACTGACTTGCGACACAGAGCAAAAGCGTCGGCATGCGATCAGAGAGGGCTTTGATCGGCTGAGCAACCTGGTGCCCGGCCTAGACGGCCAGGCGCGGTCCGAGGGCGTCGTCCTCCACGGCACCGTGGACTACGTCAAACAACTGATGCTGGAGCGGCGGGCGATGGTCCAGGCTCTCGAGGCAAAGGGCGTGTCGGTGGATGCAGACACTAAAAAGTGGGTTTAGCTTTGACTACGCCGCCGAGACGAGGCAAAGGCCACGCGCATGGCTTGATGGCTGACTTATCCCGTCTTGTCTAGGTCTCTAGAAGCGCTTCCTCCGGGGTGGCTCGACGGCGAACCCCTGCCCCTCGGGGACGGTTCTGGGGGGCGCCCGCCGAGCCGCGAGCAAAGCCAGGCGGCAATGAGCGGCGGCAGCCAGCGAGAGGGAAGTGAGCCCGACGGCGCGGGATGAGCTCGGGTCGTTGTCACCAGTGGTGAGGTTCACTCGCGAGCCCCGCCGTTTTCCATACGAAGGCAACAAAAACCAACACACAAACACTCAGTACATAGGAGGCCCAAGCGGGCAGATGTATAAAACTGGCGGTGCCTTGAGGGCCTGCACAGCGTTTGTCATCTTCAGCTTGCCCGGGAGCCGACCCTAGTTTGGCTCAACACAGGCGATCGGATCCCACGACAGGGGAGCATCCGAGCAACAACATGACTCAAGGGAGGGATGGGCAATTTGCTCCCCATCATACACTCATAGACCAGTGGGCCACAACTGAAGGGCTCATACAGGCAGTCAAACAAATTCAACAACGTTACATTCACTTGACCATGCGGAGGGGGGTACAGTGTTCTGTCCTGAATATTCTGTAATCTGTACATGACATGTGTCACCGAATCCGCAATACCACCCCACCGTACAGAGTAATTACCCCATCCCATACAGAATAATCCGCGACCCTTCACTGCGCTTGGGCTGCGTGGCTGGGCCGAGCCCATGACATCATAGGACGGGAGGGAGCAGCTCAAAGCATTGGACAAACACAACCTGTGGCTAATGCACGACATCCTATCCTCGAAGTGTACTGGCACTCCCAGTCTTCCGCCCCCATGACCAGGGTTCGCAACAAGGGTATATGGAAAATGCGTCATGACTTGCTTGGGGTTGGGTGCGGCTATTGGGTCCTGCTGTGGCGTTGCACACCCACTCTTCCGCGCCCGACTCTAGCACCATTTCCATGTCTCACCAGGTCAACCACATGGGGTGTGTCACGCTGGGTCTTGTTTCGCGCGCCGCTCTCGGGCGACCGACGGGGTGTGCCGCATTGTGGTAGGCTGAGGGCAGGGAGGCAGCCTGTCGCAGCAGCGCGATTCGGGACACCGAAAGAAAGAAAGGCCCGATCAAAGAAATGGTTCGCGGCCCAAGCGAGCTTCTAGAATCAGCTCAACATCAATGGGTTTTGTGTGCTGCCGAAACGACCCCTGCCCGGGACCGGGACCGGACCCTGAAACACTGTGGGAGATCGAACAAAGACAGGCGAGCATTTAGTGTTTGGCCCGGCAGTGCCCTCTCGTCATCGCGCAGGGTCTCCACGTTAAATACGGAGACAGGCCAGGAGCCGGAGCCTCTCCATGACGCACGCGGTCCCTGGGAGGGCCAACACGGGCGTCGTCTCACCTTTCCGATCGCCGCGCCCGCCCTGGGCTGTGCCGGGAGCCTTGCTCGGCCGCAGAATGGCCCAACAGGCAGGTCTGAGACCAGTCGGGCAGGCCTCCAGGAGCCGCGTCTCCTGTTTGACACGGAGCGCAGAGAGGAGAGCACCTCATTTCTTCTTCTTTTTCTTCTTCCTGTTTTGTTATCCTCTCTCGTGGTGCCTTTTTAGCTGCATTGGGAGAGTGGGAAATAAAGCTGGGACGGTTGGTTCATCTGCAGGGTTGTCTCAGGGTCGTTGTTGGTGCCGACATGGGATGACGGGCATTTGTTGGTAGATTTGTGCCTGAGAAAAGCAGTCTGCTTGTTGTGTCTGTCAGTCAGCTGTGCCATGTTGCCCACCCCGCCGCCCACCCTGCTGCCCAGCCGCCCCCCTTGCCGCCTGCTTTCTGCTGCCCCTCCCCCTCACTTCCCTCCCAGACCCCTGCCCGTCCATCCCTCAAGGCCTTGGCCCCGCTCCGAGCCTTCCAGCAGTGCCAGGCAGCCAACGTCCCAACAGCCCCCCCCCGGCTGACCCTCTTCTTCCTCTTTCCTGAATCTTTCCAGAAGCCACAGGGCCAAGAGAAAATCACCCGATCAAAGCACACGCACAACCCATCCAACACATCCCAACACACAAACCCGGACATCACCGTTTCATTTCAGACTCTCGGCTTGGTCGACCGCGTCGATCGCACGATCGCACAGGGCCGTCTGGTGATGGCTTCGTACGATCCCTATGACGCACCCGGCAGGGAGCGCACCACGAAGCGTTACTACCGGGAAGAGCGCCGTGATGACCGCGATCCTCGCTACTACGAGGCCCGCGAGACCGTCCATGTCCAGCCGTCGCGTGATCTCGTGCCGAGGCCCCGCGAGGACAGCGATTTCGGCGTCGAGGAGATTCGCCGCGACTTCCCGCCGCCGGGCTACTCTTCCAGGGATCTCCACCGCCCCCGCTCTGGCGAGGCCGGGTTCTATGACGAGTACGATGACCGCCGCTCCCACTACAGTCGGGACCGGGGCCATGACGACTACGACCGCAAGCCCCGCAAGAAGACCGAGGTTGCCTACTATGAGGAGGAGCGCAAGAAGGCCCGCATCCTGTCTAAGCAGGAGCAGATCATCGCCGCCGTGACTGGTGCCGCTCTCGCCATCGGCGGAAAGGAGATCTACGACCGCCGCGAGGCCAGCCAGCATGGGAGTAATGTCCAGCGCAACCTCCTGGCCTCCGCCGCCCTTGGTGCCGCCGGTGCCCTTGCGGGCTACCAGGGCACAGAGCTGTACAACAAGCACAAGAACAAGGAGGAGAAGACGACCGTCGCCCACAGGTCCGGCTACTACTCGGAGGAGGAGGAAACTGCCAAGGAGAAGAAGGGCCATAAGAACTTCCTGGAGAGTGCCCTTGCCGCCGCCGGCCTGGGTGGCGCCGTCAAGGCCTTGACGGGCAAGGATGACAAGTCCGACACTAGGGGCCGCCGTGGAGGCAGCCGCTCCCGTTCCAGGTCCAGATCCCGCTCCACCTCCCGGTCTCGAGGCAGGGACAGGGATGGGGATGGAAAGGGCGACGGTGCCAACAAGATCCAAAAGGCCGCCATGGCTTCTCTCATCGCCGGCGCCACCGAGGCCTTCCGGATCTCCAAGCAGCCTGGCTCGTGGAAGGGCGAAAAGGTCAAGCGCATTGTTACGGCTGCCGCTGGCGCTGCCACCCTCGACGCGGCTCAGAACCCGGACAAGGCCGGCAGCAAGCTTGGCCTCGCTGAAGCCGTCCTGGGCGGCCTCCTTGGCAACCGTGTCATTAACGGCTCCAAGAAGAATATCGAGATGGACGAGAGGACCGGCCGGTCCCGTTCCCGGTCTCGCGCCCGCTCAAAGGAGACCGGCGGCGGCGGCGGCGTGAGCGGGCTTGCCGCTCTTGCAACTGCTGGTCTGGGTGCCTTTGGCGCAAAGAAGATGATGGACAGCCACGAGCGATCCAGGTCCCGACACCGGAGCCCGGACTCACGCGACGGTTCCCCCGACCGTCGTCATCGCAGCCGAAGCCGGAGCGTTGTGGACGCCGCCCGCCGTGGACTGGCTAAGGTGGGCATTGGGAATGGTCCCGAAGACGACGGACGTGACCGCCGCGACCGCAGTCGTGACCGGAGACGCGACTACGACGACTACGGCGATTCCGGCCGGTCCCGCGGACACCGCGATGACCATGACGACTACGACAGGGACCGCTCTCGCGACCGGCGCAGACGGGACGACCACGAGGACGAGCGCTCCCATCGCAGCGGCGGACGGGATCGCTCTCGACAGCGGCGTGGCTCGGCGTCGTCAAGCGATCTCGGTGATTCAGACGACGACAGGAAGCGAGGCAAAAAACTGAGAGGTAAGCAAATCATTACTACGGGTCTGGCCGCCGTGGCGACCATCCACGCGGCCCACAGTGTCTACCAGAGCATGGAGAAGCGTCATGTGCGGCATAAGGCCGTGAGGGAAGGCAAGATAAGCCAAGAGCAAGCCGAGAAGATGAAGCACAGAGCCATCCTTCAGGATGCCGCTGCCGTCGGCATCGCCGCCCTCGGCATCAAAGGCGCCATCTCGGAGGTCAAGGAAGCAAACGGGATGAGACACGAGATGCGCGAGTGGAAGAAGGAGAAAGAGGAGCGGCACCAGCGACGCCTCGAGAGACAAAGGTCATTGACGGACGGCCGTCGCGGTGGTGACGGTGGTGGCGCCGGCCAGCTCGGCGGACGCAGGGCTGACAATTGGTCTTCGGCAGCTCCGCCAGGGGCCAGCGAGTACAATGATGGGCCCCGTTACGTCGACGGGAACCCATACGGTGCTGTGCTTTCTACCGCACCCCCCTCCGACAGGAGGTAAGGGGGGGTTACCTGCCTCTCTCACCCTCGCCGTCCGCTCAAGCCTAGGTGTGGGTTCCGGAACTCGTTGCACCAGAATACAGCTTTCCCGATTGGGAGACCATCCCGTTTCCTGTTCTGCTGCCGCTATTCCGGTACGTGCCGCACGCAAACGCACAGTTATCCCACCACCTCGTCAGCTCTGTCGTCAGCCGTGCCACTGGCAACGCCACCGCCGCCGCAGCTGTACGAGCTATCACCAACACCACCCAATGGAATGGCCGGTCTCTGCGCGTGGCACTTGACGCTTCCTGCGTTTCTTGGGCGGGCCAACGTCGGGCTACCCACCCAAACTCTGCCCACCACCTCGTCGGGTCACATCCATGCTCTGGTTCTGGCACTCCGCGGCTCTTTCTTATTCATATTCGCTTTACACCATCCACACCAAACCCAATGGGTTTATTGAGGAGCATCCTTGTTAATCTTTGAAACGTGATAGACGATCGGCGTCGCCATTAAGCTACTTTGGGGCTGGCGGCCTGCAAGCACAACACCACACACCATCCCGCCCCGGCCCCTTCAGACAGACAAGGCAGGGCCTGACAACTGGAGCCTACCTCGTCCACTTCAACGAGCAAGAAAAGCAACTCGACAAAAAGGGCCTTCGATCTGGCCGCGAACTTGGGTGGAATGACCACGGCATTAGCAACTCCCTTTGGTCCTTCAGAGTTTGCATCAGCCCCTCTCACACTCCAGTCACCGTCCCGTCCCTGCTCTCCTTTTTCTTAATTTCCAATCTACTCGGAATTTGTCGTTTTCTTGTCATCGCTCCGGGCCAGTTTTGCAAAGCAAGCACCTTGCCTGTACCTCTCATTCTTTTCTTGGTGGACTTATTTGGACTGTGAGCGGGCGGCATGGCTGCCACCTGGCGACGGGGTGGGGTGGGGAGGGTGATCAAACAACGGGCCGGGCAGGATGGGTGGTGGATTTGATGGTCTCCTTTCTGCGTTTCTTTTTTGTTCTTGTCGTGATGTTCCCCCTTTGGCTTTTTTCCCTTTTGGATGAGGATATGACTTTGATGAAAAGAACTGATGATGATGATGATGGTTATGTCATGTCATATAGTTGCAATGAAAGACGGGTTCTTTGTTTTGGTTGCCTGCTGATGCACTTCCTTCTACAAGGAGCGGGTGTAGCTTGGTACAGTTACAACACCAGGAACAGTCGATGATCAGTCAAGCCCAGCACACCGGATCTCGGGTTGGCCAGGGAGGAGTGGCTAACATCCATTTCATTTACCGTGCTCGCGGATGCACTCAACGGATGTCATTCTACAGCTACATAGCGTTATCACCAGCCAACTGGGCAGACAAGAGTCCCGTTCTTCCAAACACCCAGCGAAACCCGGCCTGCTCAAACAGCCGCTCAGTCACCTCCAGCAATGTTTCCTCCAGTCTGCTTCCATGCGTTGGCCATGGCCAACAAATTCGACAGGTTCTTGGTCTGCTGGTCGTCGGCCGGGAAGATGTAGTCAACGTACTCCTCGTACGTATCGTCGGCCAGCTTTCTCTTCTTCTTGGTCCTGCGCGGCATCTGCTTCTCGATCTTCTCGATGTCCTCGGGCGAGCCATGCATGCCCTCGAACTCGCGCCAGGCATTCAGCAGCGACACGCGCTCGGCCTTGAGCTCGCGGTCCTTCATGCTCTTGTGTGCGCGCTCAAAAATGCTGCGGGCGCGGGCCTTGGCCTCCTCGCTGACTGGCCGCTCCTCCTCCTCGTCCTGCTCTTCCTCGCCCTCGTCCGCCTCGGGCATGTTGATTTCAAACTGCGCGTAGCTGATCCAGACCTTGGGGTGGTCGGCCTTCTCGAGCAGGCGCTCGTACAGCTCGCGCGTCCTCTCGTACTCGCCTTCTTCCTCTTCGAAGTCGATGTAGGCCTTCCAGACCACCTCGGGCATGTCTAGCACCGGTTGGCTGATGGCAAGCTCGAAGATGGCCCGGGTCCGGTCGAGATCGTCCAGGCCGCGTTCTAGCTCGGCCCACTTGATCCATGTCTGGCAGTTGGACGCGTTGTACAGGGCGTGCTTTTCGTACAGGGTCCGACACCTCTCAAACTCGTACAGCTTCTGCTCCAGCGAGATGTACTCCTTGAATAGTTTGTCTTTGGGGCACATCCCGATCGCTCTCCCGAGGGCTTTCCGTGCGGGGGTAAGCTGTCCCTGCCGAATCTCGAACTGCGCCTTGGCCACCCATAATTTGGCAAAGGTGAACTTCTTGTGGGGTATGAGCCCTAGACAGGTGTCGTAAATTTGCCGCGCGCGTTCGACGTCCTTGGCTTCCCGCTCCTCCCATATTGCGTAGAAGAGGAAGAGAAAAATGTATCTCCTCCAGTGGCGCTTCTCCTGGGTGGGCGGCACCTGCGCAATGGCCCGCTCGTAAACTTCCCGGACGCGGTCTGGATCGCCCCCGGTCTCCTCCAAGCGGGCAAAGTCGAACCACACGTCGTAGTTCTTGGGGTTCTCCTTGACCTGCTCTTCGTATAACCTCCTCCGCTTGGTGAGAACGACGTCCTCGACGCCCTCCCGGTCGCCAAACTGCTTCTCGAAGGTGGTGTATTGCGCATGGAGGGCCATGGACCGGGATCGGGGGAGATTGTCGAGGCCGAACTTGTAGATGGCGCGCGCCCTCTCGTACTCCTTCTGGCGGGCCTCGAACCGGGCAAATGCGATGAACAGCCTCTCATCCACCTCGTCGTCGCCTATTGTCTCGGCGATGGTTTGGATCGCGGTCTGGAATACGTCCCGGACCAGATCGCCCGTCCCATACTCCTCTTCGAACTTGGCCCACTTCAGCCACGTCCTCGGCTCGGGGTGCACGGCCGTGAAGGCGTGAAATATCTGCCTCGCTCTCTCAAACTCTCCGTAGCGTTTCTCCAGCTTGATGTAGGCGTTCCAGGCGTCCTCGTCGGGTTCCCACTTCATCCACCGGTCAAACACTTGGCGGGTCCCTGGGATGTCGCCGAGCATCTCCGTGACCCACAAGTACTTGTACCACAGCTTGGGGACGCGCGGCAGCCGGGTGACGGCGCGATCCAGGAGGTTGCGGGCATGGTTGATGTTGCGGTTCTTGATCTCGGCCTCGACATACCGGATCCAGAGCTCTAGAAAGACGGTCAGCGGGCTGTGCACGCAGACCTCCCTCTGCGTACGGACCGGGAAACCTACGGGTATTATTGGGATGCACATCTAGGGCGCGCTCGAAGACGGAGCGGGCGCGTGCAAACTCCTTCTGCTCGAGCTCCCATTGGGCGTACTGGAACCAGTTTGCCAGGCGGACGCGGTTGCGGCGGATGTAGTCTTCGAACTCGCGACGCTTGCGGCCCTGGTACTCCTTCAGCTCCTCGAGGTCGGCAAATCGCTGTGTCGGTTTCTGGATGGCTGTCTCCTGGCGGTCGACGGCCTCGCGGAGCAGCTGCTCGGCCGAGATCTGCACCGGTGCCGCTGCCTTGTTCTTGACCCTGGGTGGGCCACGCGAGGACTCCATCGTGTCAGTGTTGCCGGCGCTTGACCTCGGAGCGAGCGGGCCCGATGAGGGTGTTGTTTGTGGTTGCCCGTGTTCGCGCAAGCTTTTGCGGGCTGCAAGTGTTTGGAGCAAGTCCCTGCTTGGTTGGGATTCTTGATCAACACTGGTTGCACCGCGAATCTAGGCTCTAGGGGCCGTGCACGCCACAGCAGCATCCATGGGTAGGGTCGCCAAGCCGCTAACTAATCGCCTGGAAGGTTGCGTTGTTGGAGCCGCCAGTGGATGCATGCAGCGCGCCACCTGCCCGGCTCTTGCGCCTCAAAATTCCGTCGCGATCATCGCGATCACAAAACTTGGCCCAGCCTATCTACTCCGTAACTTACCTACCTTCGCGATTGTTCACGGCGCATCACCTCAACAACGATAGTACATTGGGTTTTTCCACAGCTTGGAACCGAGAACTCTGCCAAAATGTCGACCCTTGCGGACGAGCTGCTTCAAGACTTCGAGGGCTCGGGGTCTGAAGGCGAAGGCGACGAGCACGACGATGGCCTCTTCGGAGAGGCCGGCCTCTCAGCCGGTGCACACGCAAATGGGGAAGATACAGCCATGGAGGAGGCTGGCGATGAAGACGGAGATGCCGACATGATGGATGGCCTGGACGGCGACGCTCCCTCAGACGCCGACGACGACGACGCCAACGCAAAAATCGAAAAGCTGCAGCTGGGAGGCGTCCGCGACGTCCGCGCGGTTGCAGGTCTTATGAAGACACTGACACCTGTCCTAGAGGTTAGTTCGGCCCCTTCCCAGGTTGCATCAGCCGTGGAAAAAGTGTTTACATCTATCTTCCTGAGCAATAGCCCTGACAGTTTGCCTCGAACGTTGCAGAAAATCGCCCACTACCAGTCGCAACCCGCCGAATCGCGAGACAACGTCGGCAACGTGGAAGACCATCCCGAGTACCATCTGTTGACACAGTCAAACAGCCTCTCTACGCAGATCGATAACGAGATTGTCCTCGTGCATAAGTTCATCCGAGACCACTACTCGGTGCGGTTCCCGGAGCTGGAGACGTTGATCACCAACCCTCTCGAGTACGCAAAGGCGGTGGCCATTCTAGGCAATGGGCCGATGGACTCGGAGAGTATCAAGGCTCTTCAGACATCGACAGACAACCCCCTGGGTGCGACCCTCAAGGCCACTCTCGACGGTCCAACCCTGATGATTGTCACGGTGGAGGCCACGACATCCAAGGGCCAGGCCATGTCGCCGGAGCAGCTCCAGAGGGTGGTGCAGGCATGTGAGATGGTCATCGCGCTCGACAAGGCGAAGAAGACCTTGACCGAGTATGTGCAGTCGCGCATGAGCATCTTCGCGCCCAACTTGACAGAGCTCATCGGCTCTCTAACCGCGGCGCAACTGCTCAACCAAGCCGGCGGCCTGACCGGCCTCTCCAAAGCACCTGCTTGCAATCTCCCCGCGTGGGGCTCAAAGAAGCAGGCCAGCGCCGCGCTCGCCACCAACGTAGGGATCCGTCATCAGGGCTTCATCTTCCAGTCCCCCGTCATCCGGACCATCCCGAGCGACCTCAAGAAGCAGGCCATCAAGATGTTTGCAAACAAGATTGTCATGTGCGCTCGCACCGACTGCTTCCACCAGTTCCGCGACGGCTCCGAAGGGGAGCGGCTGAAGGACGAATGCCTGGACCGGCTGGACAAGCTCCAGCAAAAGCCCCTGAGCAAGGGTGGGCGCGCACTGCCGGCGCCCGACGACAAGCCGAGCAGGAAGCGCGGCGGCCGCCGGGCGCGCAAGGCCAAGGAGGCGACGGCCATGACGGATTTGCGCAAGGCGCAGAACCGTGTGGCGTTTGGAAAGGAAGAGCAGGAAGTCGGCTACGGGGCGGGCGACAGCACCAAGGGCATGGGCATGATCGGGCAGCGTGACGACGGGCGGTTGCGGGTGGCCCAGATCGACAACCGCACGCGGGCCAAGCTGAGCGCCAAGAGCAAGGGCTGGGGCGGGGCGAGCTCGCTCACCAGCGGCAGCGCGTCGTCGCTCCGGGGCCTGGGCGGAGGCGGCGTGAGCAACCTGAGCCTGGCCAGCAGCAAGGGCCTCCGGACGTCGGGGGTGGGGACTACGCTGGGCTCGGGCACCGCCGGCACAGTGTCTTCGCTGGCTTTCACGGCAACCCAAGGTCTAGAGCTCGTCGACCCCAAGGTGCAGGCTGAGCTGAGCCGTAAGCGTAAGGCAGATGAGGATAGGTGGTTCAAAAGTGGCTCGTTTACGCAGGTCGGAGGGGCCAGCGGCAGCAACGACGGTTTCAAGAAGCCCGAGCTACCGGCCAGCAAGAGGGTCGACACGGGCTCAACAAAGTCATAGCTTGGGCGGATACACCGTATCATGTGTGGGGTCATCGGGGAGCGGGGGAGGGGGTGGTTCTTGGCTCTGGGCAACCAACACGAATGCTGGTGGGGGGCGGGGTTCGGTTACGAGGGCATTATTTCACTACTTTCCCGGCGTATGGAGGACTACCCCAAGGAGGGGTTTTCTTGTGTTTTTGGTGTTGTGGATTTTGAAACTATGATACGATGTGCGCTGAGACGGGGCTCCGCGGCGCGTCACTCAGGTACGGATGTTATTGCCTTGTATGTACGAAGTTGACGTCGAGACAGCAACGCTGAGCCGCTCTGTCACTTTGGGGGGTGTTGACAGTTCTCAGGCACAACACGCTTTGACTCTGTTTTCTGCCACTCTCCATGGCCTCGAAGTGCACACCGAATACAAACCTAACCACGGGACATGCAGGTTCCCCCGCCGACAAGCACCAGCCACCAACGTCAACAGGCCGTCACAGTCGGACGATCCCAGGGTCTAGGCCTTCTGAGGGGGTGAAGGGGGAGGGGAGGGTCCCGAGGCCCCGAGCCCCGCAATTCTCCACGGGCCATGGCATTCTTGCAGAATCCCATGTTTCACCAGGAGAATGCCATGGCGCTCAACCCGCGGTGCCGCGGCTCTGCGGGCAGGTCGTCCAGAGGCAGAGGCGCAGCAAGGAATGTACCGACCGAATCCCCGAGATCATGACATGCTACTACGTAAGTCAGGTAGGTAGGCACATATTACCTAGGTACCTACCTATGCAATCACCTCCCTGCGTGCTGTAGGTACAGAATATTCCCGCCGAAACGGGCCATTTCCCCCCTCCGTAAAAGATACCGGTCGGATACGGGGATCTGTTCCCTGGCGGCCTTTTTCTATCTTCCCTCTTCTCCACTTTGCTGATTGCCCACTATCTTTCCGTCGTCCGCCTATCTTTTGCCCGTTTACTTCTTGATGAACCCACGGGAGCGAAGGTCCCTCCCTCGGGGGTTGGCCGAGTCACGGCCTTGGGTCGGGTCGGGGAGGCGAGGGAGGCAAGGGGAGGGACGCGTTCTTTCTCTCTTCGATCAGGACGTCTTTTTCGGAAGACGGGTGGCCTGCCAGTGCGTCGGCGCCGTGGGCTCGTATTGGTTCACGGCTCGCGATGCATGCATGCAGGAGGCGGTATCTGAGGGCTCGCGTGCGGCAGCCATGGATCGGCGGAGAAGGCTACTACTGTGTAGGTATGTAGGTATGTAGGTGAGTAGGAAACCGGCCGTCGGGGCCCCCTCGGCGTCGTCGGGATGGGATTGTTGTCCACAGGTGGTGGTTGATGCAGAGGCAAGCTGCAAGCAGGAGTGCCCTGTGGGCGTCGGCTGGCTATCAACGGCGCGCAGTGTCGACAGGGTGATGCATCCGAGGGTCCTGAACCCAGCCCTCCCCGCAGCCGACCACGCTGGACCAGGGCCTGCATCTGTACCTCCGAGCCTCCCTGTCCTGTGCACATCCCGAACGCACTGCCTCCCGTGCCTCCTGGACTCGGTCATGGAGAACGGGCGTCGATGGCGTACTGCAGTACGTAGGCCGGGATGGGATGCGGGGTATTGTTTGCTGTGCTGTGGGAGTGTGGGGATGATCAACGCCGCGAGGTGGAGAGCATCGCATGTTTTCATGGGGATTACGGCAGCGACCCCAACCTACCGATCGATCGATCGCATCGCAGGGCTCGATGAAGCCAAGGTCAGGCAAGTCCCGCCGAGTTGTGTTCTCCGCAGCCAGTTCTCGAGTCGGTCAGCCTCGGGTCATCACGGCGGGACTCGACCTGGAGGATGCGTTTCGTTGCCACTAGATTTCAGGTTTGAGCCGTCGATCAAGAGAGCATCTTTCGGGCAACATTCCAGGGGTTTTGTTGAAGACACAGGGCGGCACGGCTTCGAAGGGCAAAACAACACTGCAGGGCTCCGATGCATGCTGGCCGACGCCGCGCCGCCAAGGGATCACGGACTGCCTTCTCGCGTTCCGCAGACTTCGACCGTCCCCGTTCCACAGCATGTCTCTTCGTATCCCGCAAGGGTCTGCGGTATGCAGCTCCGTTTGGTGGGCGGTCGTGGTCGCATCGCCGCCCCGGAGAAGCAGCTCCCGCCCCTCCACAAGGGCCGCAGCAGCGAGCGAGGTGGTGAGCCAGGATGAGCACGCATCCTGACGCCGGGGTCTGTGCTGCTCGATAACCGGTCCTGAAGCCGTCCTGAGCCGTCCTCTCCGTCACCCTGGGCTTGGTTGCGAAACCTGCCGGGCTGACAAAGGCAGAAGCGCCGTGATCCGTGGCTTGACCCGGCAGCCGCTCCACAGCGGGGGCGGTCGGACAGCCTCAAGCCACTGCGAGGAATGGGCCCTGCTGCTTTTTGCCAAAGCGGGGTCCGACCCATGATGGTCTCGATCGCTCGATCCGCTCCACAGTCACAGAGACCCTGAATTCCACCGTCCAAGACCACCAACAAAAGTTGAAGCTCCGAGCCAAACATTCCTCGTCGAGCACGCTCCCTTTTTTGCTTCCTCCCTCTCTCTTTCTGGGGATTTTTTACTGCAATCATTTGGTTTGAAATTAAATCAGGGAACGGGCAATCACACCATTTCGGCTCCCTGTCGTGACTGGCCAACGCTGCCTGTCTCGTTGATAATATCAGGGCAGCAGGCCCCCCCAAGGTGGAAATGAACTGCGGCAGGAGCAGCAGGAGCAGCAGGCAGGATCCAGGGTAGCACGCCCGGAGCTTTTGCCCCTGGTGGCCGTTGTTTGGCGTGCCAGGTTCTCGACACTTCCAGGTTCTAGCCTGGGGTCACTATCCCCAATGGAGCATGGTCCGTAAATTCAGGGTCCACGGCGGACCGAAGTCAAGGACACACCAGCGCGTTCCATGCTGGCCCACCCCTCCTGTTCCAATGTTCCCAATGTTACACAAGACACGCTCCGCCGGCATTTACACTACAGCCGATCAATCAAGGAGCGCCAGCCGGCTCGAAAGACTTGCATCTTAGGGGATCCGGGGACGCCCGAAGGGTGAGTGGCGTTGGACGCGCTAGCACGCGAAATGCAAGGCAGGGTTGGAGCCACGCGGAGAGAGGGATCTACGGAGTCCCTGTCGAACAGCCGTCTGCACGACCACCAAGAAGTGTGCCTTGACCCGAGCGCTTTCCTCAAATAACAGCAGACAAACCGCCCAGACCAAGCGACATCTCCGCTCGAAACATATTTCAGTCTCGCGCGCCCGCGCGCCCGCACAGTCGCGTCAATGGTCCAAGGCTCCCTTCGAATGATCGGATGCAAGCTGGGCCACTCCGAAGCGCGCCCGGATTGAAACGACGGTACTGCCCTGTGTACAGAGTACTTGTTGACCCCCTCGTGAACGTTTTGTACTCTCCAGGTACTCTCCGTGCCTGCGGACTTGAGCCGGACACAATGCCCTTCAAGTGGCTGGATGCACGCCATGCATTGGGTAAAGCCACGACCCTGCAGCCGCTAACGTGACTAGCAGACCGGTTGAGCAAAGTGCCGCTCGTCCAAGGCCAGGCCCTTGCGGTGGACACGTCCGGTGGGGTTGACGCGAACCGATCCCAGAACCCCTGCAGCCACCGACGTCATCATTTGAGATCTTGCCGAGACACGCTGCACCCCAGGATCACAGGCGGGCGGGCGCCGTGGTGGACGCAGAAGCTGGCATGGGTCGCAAATAATAAAAGGGAGCCGGGTGCGGGCTCGAGGCGGGTGAGAACTCGAGGCACACAAAACCCAAGCCACCGATAAGCTAGGCGCTGTTGCAGGGCGTCGACATTCCGAACCATGGCGAGACCCCGAGAGGGGCGCTCGGCGGGTTGGCAAAACCCGCCGAGCGACACAGACCAATCGCGTCGGCCCCGGTTGCCGTCGTTTCCCAGCGTTCCTGATCGGCCCAGCGGGGGGCCTGAGGGCTGAGGGCGGCCCCTTCGTTGATCTGCGCGGCCGCGAAGGAGCACGTTGGGGTTGGGACGAGCCCGGGCCACATCACACCCCAATTCTGTGCATATCGTTAGGTACAGTAGGTACTCTACACGTGTAGGTATTCTGTTCCTGTCCGGATGCATTCCGTACCTACATGCCCTCCAGAACATGACATACATCAAGGTACCTGCCTGCTCACCTCCCTCCCTGGTCTGCTGTTGGACCTCCTGCAGGGCACGGATTGCTGCGCGCTGCTGCACAGAACATTCGGGTCGTCATGGTGAGAGAGCGCGCAAACTGCCATTTGCGCTGCCAGGCCACACCGGAGAACGAACGCTTCGAGGCCGTGCGTGCCGCCCATGATATCGCTGCGATTTCGTCATCGAACCCACCGCAGAGCTGGATCCCGGACGGATGACTCGCGAGTCGCGGGCCTTTGTGTGTCCTCAAACGGGTTGCGGAGGCACAAGGGGTCAGAATTACAGAACAGAGTGCCGGCTCCCCCAGGGGCAGGTTGAGAACGTTGCAGTACCAGGCGGCGGCGGCGGCTTCCAGGTTGGAACGAGGACCCTTCCCCAACTGGGCGCCTCCTCACTTGGCTCCCAAAGGGACGGTCGAGAGTGAGATGTGATGTGAGATGGCCCTGCCCGTGTCGGAGATGGCTAGCGTTCCTGCCCACTGCCCAATACGGGCCCTGCACAGGATCGCGAGGGGATCTCCAGGTGGAACCCCCCCCCCCATGGAGAATTACTTGACAGTGACTTCCGCCCGCGCAGGCTCGGCAGGGCAGGGCTGGACCACAATCAAGGCAAGCGCAGGTGCTTGGGTGGGCAGCACGGGCAGGGATCAGCAGGCCGGCCAGGCAGGACCAGGCGGCATCCTGCACGTCCCCCGCCGACGGGACCGGGGGGGCCTTGTTGTGTGTCGTGTGGGGCCTGCGCTCTCTGCCTGCTGCCCGAGCTGCCGTACAAGTGACTGCAGCACAGCACCGCACTGCTGAGGGCGAAAAGCGAGTCCACGGGTGTTTTCCAGGATGGGGTTCTCATGCGCTCCGTATCCCGTCAGATGCCAATTCTCCTTATTAGGTCGGGGTTCTCTCCTCCAGGGCTCCGGCCGGATGCAGCATGCTTTTTCCCTCGCATTGTTTTTGGACATCCGATCCTTCTTCGTGTTTCTTTGTTCCGGCACAATCGTGGAAATCGGGCCGCCCTCACTGCGGAATATTGTTAACTCACTCAGCTCCCCCTTCCCGCACCCGTGCCTAGTCAGCGCCCCCCGTCTTTGATCGCTTCGAGCTCCGGGCTCTGACCGACGCTTCCGCTCCCGCCTCCGCTTCCGTTTCCGCCTGCCCCCGCAAGGAGTTGTTTACTATCCCACAGTTGCATCTCTCTCGCCTCTCTCGCTCCCCCCCACCTCGCCTCGCACAGTATCACTTCCACGGGTTCACGGCGGACCCCGAGCTTCTCTGGTCATGCCGTTGCACATACGCGATGCCTCCGGGCGCCGCATCTCGCTTCTGAACGACGAGGACGAGCCCCCTGCCAAGCGGTTCTCTCGCACGAACACTGCCAGCTCCTACTATCCGCAAGTGTCCCGAACCGCGTCAACGCCAAACACTCCAGAGCTCTTGCGCTCGAATTCATACGACTCCAACATGGGCACCGAGCCCATCTCGCCCATGACGCCTCTCTACGAGCCCGCCATGCGGTATCCTCCCGCGGTGGCCGGCCATCACCGTCCTTCTTTTGACGAGTATTATCCCGACGTGCCACACATGTACCCCGGCGCAAAACGGAGGCCAAGTGCTCTCAGCGACGGCCGGTCCGTCTCGTACGACGACGACTTGACAACCACGACTGCCAGCGAGAGGCCGGGCAAGCGCTACCCCTGCCGCTACCGCGATACGCACGGCTGCGAGAAGACCTTCACCACGTCGGGCCACGCCTCTCGCCATTCCAAGATCCACACGGCCGAGAAGGCCGTCCCTTGCTCCTTCAAGGGCTGCCCCAAGAAGTTTACCCGCGCCGACAACATGAAGCAGCACCTCGAGACCCACTACAAGGACAAGTCGCGCTCCTCCTCGTCGCGGCCATCCCTCTCTTCGTCTTCACGGCCCTCCCTCTCCATGAGCGAGAGGAGGACCCCGCTACCCCGGCCCCCTTCCCTGGCCCTGGATGAGAGGAGATCCTCCTTCACTCAGCCGTCGTCGTCTTCTGGGAAGTCCTCAAGTCGCCACAAGATGGTGGCCATGATGCCGGCTGCTGGCTCAATCAGGGACCCTCATCCCTCACCCAGAAGTGGCGCATGGGATCTGGAGACCCTCAACGCCCATCTCCAAAGCCGGCACAGTTCTGGGCGCTCGCCTTCGAGCGGGCTTGATGCCCTTGCCTTGGCGGCTGTCTGTAAGGAGGGCTCAGCACTACCCCATCAAGGGCGGCCGCACCACACTCGCTCTTGAGTGTGACGACTTGGCATGGTTCCGTTTCTTCCTCTTGTCATTTTCTTTTTTTCACGACATTCCGGGCCAAAGGCATCAATTCCATCGTTTAGCCCTGGCGGCCTTGTTGTTTGATTTATCAGCGGCTGGTTTTCAAAACAGGCCCGTGTACACGATTAGGGGGGCCTGGGTTGATACACAAGAGGTTTCTTGGCAACAAACACGGGGCAGCATTCTCGGAGACAAGGGGCGTTACTCGAGGCGTTTTGTGTGTTTGTTTGTCTCATGGGTTTGGGTTTGGCGGTGGTTCATGCCTAATCGCGGCAACACATGTATTACGGTATTTTAGGTTCGGGGGGCAACAGTCCTCGAGGAGGGGGTTGAAAAGTTTCGGGGAACTGGCTCGAAAGGTGCCAGGGTGTCAACTATCTCACCCGGCGGTTTTTGAAACAACGGCAGGCCGGGTTTCCTGACTTGGCTGGCTGTGCTCTCGACTCAGGTCGACACGGAGTCGACAAGGTGGATAATATCCGGATGATTGTGACGATCAGAGCACATCAGCGAGCGACAGGCAGCGTCCGAGCATGGGAAGAGAAAACGACGGCGGCGAGGACGTTCTCTAACTACTGCTATCCAGCCACTGTTATAGCAGAATATACGATCGAAGCTGTTCAAACCTGATGGTGCGGCGTGCTTTGAATTACCGACGCCACACACTATATACATGCTTCATCGCCAAATTAGCATCCCAGTCTCGCCATAATAACATTGCTCTAATAGCAATTCGCATCCGTGTAATCTGTCCACTATGGCACGACTAACCAGTGTGCCTAGCACACGTAGTAACCACCTCTAGCATCAAATACCTATCTACCTTACCTTGGTAGGTAAGGTGGATAGATTGACATAGCCCACCCCCGTGTCAAACGAGCCAATCACCAAAACTCCTCGCCTTCCGCGCACATCCTCGCCATCTCGAATTGCTCATCCGTCCGGCAGACCAACACCCGCGGGGTCACGCCCGGCTTCCCCACATCCTGCACCACCTCCGTCCCTGAGACGGCCGCCTCGTTCGCCTGCCCGTCCAGCGCAAACCCGAGGCAGCCGACCTGCTCGACGACGGCGGCCCGCAGCGTGGCGCCCCGCTCGCCGATGCCGCCCGCGAAGACGAGCGCGTCGACGCGCGCGCGCAGCGTGACGTAATAGGACCCGACGAAGGCGCTGATGCGGTCGACGAGGAGGTCGAAGGCCAGGCGCATCTTTTTTTGGTTTTCTTCATCGTTATCCCTGTTGTTGTTGCCTGAGGCGGCAGCGGCGGCGGCGATGGTTCCAAAATTGGTGGTGCCCGTGAGCGCTTTCCAGCCGGCTTCTTTGTTGAGGATCTCCTCGGCGCGAGAGATGTGCAGATCTTTGGTCGAGGCCGGGGAGAGTTTGCCTACGTCGCTCGCGTAGTGGAAGACGAGGCTGCAGAGGAAGTTAGCTGGGTCTACAAAGGAGGGGCAATAGAGAAAAAAGGAGAGAGGGAGAAGGCATAGCGACTTGCCTGGGGTCGACGCTCCCGCTCCTCGTCGCGCCGGGCAAGCCCGCAAGCGGCGTCAGTCCCATGCTGGTGTCCCAGCTCTTGCCGCCTCGGATGGCGCATGCGCTCGCGCCCGAGCCGAGGTGCAGCGCGATGATGTGGACGTCGTCGCGCGGCTTGCCCAGAAACTCGGCTGTCGCACGCGTGATGTAGGAGTAACTGATGCCGTGGAAGCCGTACTTGCGCAAACGGTTGTTGCGGGCGACCTCCTGGTCGATGGGGTAGGTGCGGATGTGCTCGGGGATGGTGGCATGGAACTGGCTGTCAAAGCAGGCCACGTTGCGCGCCGCGGGCAGCGCCTGGATGCACAGCTGCACGATGCCTAGGCTATTGGCGTTGTGGAGCGGGGCCAGGTCGTTTAGATCTTCCAGGTGATGATAGGTGCCATTTGAAATGAGCTGCGGCTTGGTGTAGTCGCCGCCGTGGACGATTCGATGGCAGACAATGCCGACGTCGTCTTTGTTCTGGATGTCGGGCAGGTCGTGGTCGCCGATAAGGGTGTCCAGGATGAGACTGAAGGCATCCCGCTGGCTGTCGACCTTCCCATCGACTTCGTGATCGTCGAAGACGGTCCTGTCACCCCGCTGGTATTTGAGCGACGCAGGGGGGGCCGTCAGGCCGCTCACCTGGGCCTCGGCGATGCGTGTTGGCGACTGTCCCTGCTCGGCGCTGTAGACCGAGATTTTGACCGACGAGGAGCCGGCATTGACCGCCAGGATGATTGTCTTTTTTACCAGAGTCTTCATTTTCGCGCTGGCAGGTTTGATGGTGTCGCGGGATAGTCGAAGACGAGTTCAGGGCGGGGATTCGGTGGCTGCGTGCTTCGAGGGTACGTAGTAAGCGAGCGAAGCAATGGAAGCATGCAAGCCGTCTTATACGAGGGGCGAATACCAGTTAGGATGGACTGTATTCTGTACATCGATCTGTACGTGCATCCAACCCCCACACCCCAAATGATCAGTCCACCTGAGCAGCGCTTTGTCTGATGTTGCTGACGAGGACGGGTTGCAAATGGCTCCGACAGTACAGCTGTATTGACATCAGGTGAGACGAACCCGGCGCCGTGATACGAACGGGACGGGCTCCCGAGCGGTGGTCTGATGAGCGCCCAACGGCCAAGGATCGCAAGCAGCGCTTGGGGGGGCGATGACGTCGTGCCGGCTTGGCTAATGGGCTCAGGGGTTTGGTGCGGGCCGGAGGGCGGGGCCACCCGAGCGGTCTCGGCCAAAGCCGGCCATATCAACTGCTGATCCCCGTCCCCACCCGATCTGGTGATGTTTGGGCTTTGGGGGTAAGCCAACTTGGGACGGGGTGCTCGCGAGAGGTTTCCGCTTGGCAGTTTGTAGTCATTGAAGACAATAGCGCGCTGAAACGACAGGCCGGCACAATCGGGTATCTATTGCAGAAAGATCGCAAAACGCCGCCCTCCTCTTCCCTCTCCATCTGCCTCATCTCGTCGGCAGTAGTCCCGGTGACCCGGTCAGAAACAAAACCTCACGGAGTCTCGTCGGAATCCGCATCATACGCCGGTTCAGCCACCGGCGGCAGACTGCCCATCAGTTCTGGAGAGGGAGCAGGAAGCTCCGAATAGCCATTGACGAGGCGCGAACCTCGCTCTTGATATCCGTTAATATAGGGCGATGGCAACTCGACGTGATTCGTCGGAAACGTCGCCTCGAACTGCGCGTCGGCGACATGCGCCGAGTTCCACTGGAGAAGGAACCTTGAATAATCTTTGTACTGGTTAGCGCGCTGCCCCGACAGAGCAGCATCCCGGCAAGGCAAACAGCAGAATGACCGAGACGGAGCAGCCGTGTGCCTGGTACGTACCGTCACTCCCTGCTTGGAGGTTTTGGTTCCTGGAGAATTGGATGCCCAGGTATCGGATCCCGAGCGTGTTCTGGGTGGATGAGGAACCCGTGTTCCCGTTGGTGGATGGGGTATTATTGCTTCTGCGGAATATCGACGTGGCTGAAAAGCGGCGTTCGCGATGACCCTGGACGCTTTCTGACGCGCTGCCTCTCCTCGCTCCACGAACGCCAAGTTGGACCCGCCGGTGCCTGTCCTCGCGCTGGCGCAGTTCCAAGTCAAAATCATCGAGCAGGTACTCCTTCCAGCGGCGCTGCTGGTTAGCGTGAAATGTGAGATAGTGAAAAGTCGAGTATCTGTCCCGCCACAGCTTTATCCTCTGGATGGTCCCCAGACCCCTGATGTTGCCGTACGAGTCAGTCCTACGCTGCGTGTCGGACCAGACGACGTCAACGTCGAACCAGTCGACCAGGTCTCTTGTCCTAATGTCGCTCTGCAGCTGAATGGAGCCCTCGATGGTGGTGAACTCGTACTTGACCTCGATGTACTCGTCGTGCACTATGCCGTCTGTGGTCATGTACCGCACGCGGTGCGGCTCGAGGAAGGTGAGGTAGAGCTCCATCTCCCTCGGATCGCCAAACCGGCGGTGTTGGGCATGAAGGGTATGTGGAAAGAGCTCGTTGGGGTTGTCAGAGGGGACTTGTCTGTGTCTCAGCAAAGGGACTTCGAAGACGGTGTGTGGGGGGGGGGAAAGGGAGAAGGGGGGTCAACAGCGGAGCGGGAGAGTGCAACCAACGTACGGAAGTGCTCCAGTACCTCGCCCGCATAACTGCACTGCCACACCAGTCGGCGTGGGTTGGCACCTACGATCTCCCAGGGGCCGAGGTACACAGTCGTCTCACTCGACGTCCGCTCGAATAGCTTTCTAGACAGCCGGGGTTGTCAGAAGACAGAGCGGTGCGAAGTCGGGGCTGGGAAGGATAGGCCATGGCGGCTATTACATTGTCGCGTGGTAGCCAGGGGGACCGAGATCGAGAGGCGCCGGGGGGGTCTGTGGGGCCGAAGACTCGGCCGTCAGGGCGGAAATAGCGGCCGAGGTGGGCGTGAAGGTCGAGTCGACCGGGCTGGCATGTTGGGCATGGGATGTCGGGGCGCTCAGGGCCGACGAGTTGAAGGAGGAGGAGGAACCAGACCGCCAGGACGAGGCCATGGTCGTGTCCGGCAGCGGGAGCAGCAGCAGCAGCAGCAACAGGGTTGCTCTTCTCGAGGAGCTGGGCGGCGGCACACCGCCGTTCTGTGCGAGTTGGTGCGTAGCTGCGCAAGTGCGATCCCGGGAACCCGGAGAGCCACAGAGAGGCTGTCAGGGGGGTTGACGACGCAGCAGATGACCATCTCATTAAAAGAGAGGACGGGCCAACCCTGTCGTCCAGGCTGCGAACCGGAAAAAGCCCAATCCGCAGACCAGTGGGAGGAGGTGAGAGACGTGCAGGCTTGGGCATGCGGCAGGCGTCCACAACAGCATGCCTGTGCGGCCAGGTGACGGTGGTGTTGACGGTCGACTGGGGGGGGAGGGGGTCGTCTCTGGCTCTCTGGCTCTCTGGTTCTCTGGCTCTCTGGCTGTCTGAGGTGTTGATGGCGTAGGAGGCTGTTTTTTTCCGCAACGTCAGCCGCCTCAGCTGTACCTACGTGTCGTAGCGCCGCCGCCTGGAGCCGAGCCTGGAGCTCCAGCTCCCAGTGGGCGGGGTGGTGAGGCACGGGAGGGTATGGTAGGGTACGGTAGGGGATGCTAGGCGGGGGTAAGGGGGGGGGTTGTAGTGAAGAGGAACGTCACGCACATACCGGTGTGTACCTGGCCTGGGTACAAGTG
>OUNM010820202.1_pt1 | contig 28240 bp, 23 predicted proteins | sample 1769961 | NCBI WGS metagenome assembly OUNM01 (sample SAMEA3914820, study PRJEB12502) | metagenome | biome: forest; material: soil | place: USA | collected 2012-03-12 | depth 0.3 m | reverse complement strand
TGTCGAGGAGATCGAGGTCGGCTGGTGGCTGGGGTGCTGCATTCGCCTCGGCAGCCTGCGGCGCGACCGCCTCGCTGACGCTTTTGATATCCTGATAGTAAGGTTGCGCGTCCGTGAGTCGCACGCTGACCGGCTCACGTTGTTCAACTGTCTTGGTTGGATTCATCTTTTCCTTTCAATGGCCGCATCATCGCTCTAATGTACGAAACCGTCAATTACCCACCTTTTTGTGCCATACGCACTGATTGGTACCTATCAAACCATGAAGACTCTGAAAGAAGACCATCCGGCCTCGGTGATGAATGCGACTTGTCGTTCGCGCGAGGTGCTGGACCGTATTGCGGACAAGTGGACGGCGCTGATTATCAAGGTGCTCTCGGCTGGGACGCTACGGCACGGGGAACTGCGGCGGAAGATCGCGGGGATCTCGCAGAAGATGCTGACGCAGACGCTGCGGCGGTTGGAGAATGACGGGCTGGTTCATCGGAAGGTGTTCCCGGTGGTGCCGCCGATGGTGGAGTATTCGCTGACGCCGCTGGGGCGGAGTTTGATTGGGCCGCTGGAGGCGATTTGCCAATGGGCGGAGCAGCATGCGCCGGAGATGGCAAAGGCGCGGGCGCGGGCGAAGGGGTAGAGATTTACGAACCGTCTGAGCGCTTGGCGTGAGGCGGGGCTTTGGTTAGATTCGGTGAAACCCCAATGCCCATGAAACCTTTCCTCCTCCTCGCCATTATCCTTGCCACCTTTACCCTTTCGCTGGATGCGCAGGAATTAAAGATGGTTCATGGGATTGTGACGACGGTGGTGGGGACGACGGTGACGATTGCGAGTGATAAGAATGGGGAGATGGCTTATGCCACAACGGGCGAGACGAAGGTGCTCAAGCTGGATGGGGCGGCGGGGGCGCTGGCGGATATTTTGCCGGGGATGACGGTGAAAGTGGCTACGGGGACGAGCGCGAATACGGCGAGCGAGATTCAGATCGTGCCGGCGAAGTGAGGTGACGCGCGGTCACTGGATGACCACGGTGAAGTTTTGGGTGATGAGGTGAGTGGGGTTGCCGTTTTCGCTGGCCTTGATGGTCACTGAGTAACTCCCGGTGGCGAGTTGCTGGGTGGTGTTGATGTTGCGCCCGCTGAGAGTGAAGAGGCCGCCGGCGTTATTGGTCATAGTGAGATCGATGATGTAACCTGCGCCGGAGAAGGCGACGTCGGTGCGCGCGATGGTGGCTCCGGAGGTGGCGGAGGCGACAGGGACGGTGACGGTGGTGCCGCTGACCGTTCCGGTCGTTGAGCTAATCGTGATGCTGGTCAAGGTGAGCGGCGCGATGGTACCGGCGGAATAGCCGGGGGAGACATAGGCTGCGCCGGGGGCATCGGACTGGCCGGAGTTGGGATCGGCGTAGTCTTTGCCGAGATAGGGGCCGGCTTCGCCGGAGAAGCCATTGGCGGAGTAGGTGGCCGCGCCAGCGACAGTCATGCCATAGACGCCGTGCGCGCTGGAACCGGTGCCCACATTGGCGAGAGGCCAGGTGGCGGTGGCGCCGCCATCGGCCGAGGTGGCGGCGACGGGAGTAACGGCGCCGTTGTCGCGGGTGTTTTGGGTGGTGCCGCTGCCCGAGGGATAGATCGCGCTGAGGAGGCCGAGATTTTTGCGCGGGGTGACGTAGAGGCGATCGAGCGCGACGGCGAATTGGCCGATGCGGCCATTGAGGGCGCCGTTGCTGGATTCATCGGTGTCGCCGAGATAGAGGCTGACGGAGGAGTAGCTCTGCGGCCACACGTCGTTGACGCGGAGATTTACGCGGGTCATTTCCAGGCCGCGGGCTTCGGTGTCGTCGAGGGCGTGGCCGCCGATGAAGCACTGGTAGCTGCCATCCATGGTGACCTTGTAAAAGCGGATGGCGTTTTGGATGCCGTCGTTCATGCACTGGAAGCAATCGGCGTGCTTCAAGTAGGAGCCCGGGCCCCAGAGATAGCCGCCGGTAGCGCTGTCGTTCACGCTGGGAGCGACCACGAAAGGCAGCCAGGAAGCCTTGCGGGTGGCGATGACCTCAATGCTGCTGACGACGGAGGTGACGACGTAGCTGTCATTGAATTCCTGCGGCTTGGTGGCATCACTGCCGGCGAGGACGATGAGGTTATTCACGGCGAGGGAGTGGGCGCTGGTGGTGACCACATCGATGGTGGCCGACTTGCCGGTGGTGCCGGTGCAGGTGATGGACAGGACGCCAATGCCGTTCTTGAGGCCATAGGCCACGCCATGGGGTCCACCGATGAAGCAGTTTTGCACGTAGATGGTGGGGGCCTGAGTAGTACCGGCAGCGATGCCGTGCGAATCGATGGCGTCGTAGGCCTGGGTGAGATTTTGGTCGATGGTGACACCATTGACGACAGGGAGGCCGCTGGCGGTGTTGATTTTCACGCCTTCGAGGAAAAGGCTCTGTGAAGGGCCGGAGTAGAAGGAGAAGGGCTTGCTGCCCATGTCGCCGCCAATGATGCGCAGGTTGCGTCCGCCGTAGACATTCTGGTTGCCGGTGCGGGTGCCGGTGGTGGGAAAGTGGATGATGACGTCCTCGTCGGTGGAGTATTGAGGACCGAAGTAGCCGCCGGCGGGAACATTGACGACGGTGGGTGCGACCAGGGTGGGAGGAGCGTACTTTAGCTTATTAGTGGTCTCCCATTCGGGCTTGAAATTATCATAATAGACGGCCTGGTTGGTGCCGCTGCCATTGCTCACAGAGAGTTCCACGCGACCGACGCTCCAATTGGTGGCGACATTAGTGGTGCTAAGGACGGGGGTGCTGGCTCCATTTAGATAGATCGAAGCGGTCTTGGTGGTGTTGTCGAAGCCGATGCGGAAGGTGTTCCAGCCGGAGGGATTGTAACTGGTGGTGGTGGGATTCACGGTGGCCAGTGGAGTGGAGCCGTTGGTGCCGCCGGAGACGGTGAGGCTGGTGCCGCTGCCGAGGATGAGGGTGAAATTTCCGGAGCCCGAACCGGCGTCAAAGAAGTCGACCCGCCAAAGATCCCGACCGGCGGTGGCGGGGTCTTCCTTGATGGAGAAATCGAAATTTCCGGCGGTGGTGTTGGCGCCGAAGTCATAGCGGGCCTTGGGGCGATTCACGGGGTCGCCGTCGTAGACATAGAGCGATTGGCTGCCAGCGTAGGCCTGGCTGCCGCTGACGGTGAGCGCGGAGGTTCCGGCGAGACCGGAGCTGACCCAGCCGCCCTGGCTACCGAGCGGCCCGGCGATGTAGGCGGGGCTCTCGAAGCCGTCGGGGGAGAGAGTTGCGGCCCGGGCCAGGCAAGGGAAAATCAGGCCGGCCAACAAAAGGATGACGGGCTGCTTTTTGAGATGAAAAGGAAGACGGTGGGAGGAAAACTTCGGGAAGAAAGACCACGTAGCACGGGGGGATTTCATAATGTTCGAGGGGGGGTGAACAGAGAACGGTTAAGGTCGCCCTCTGCTTCAAGCCATGGCGCAGGAGGCAGGAGCTGGGCAATAAAAGCTCGTCTCTAACTGTAGGAAAATTGGGGCCAAATATAGGAAACGGCCGCGAATTTAGTTACCAAATAGCTAATTTTTAAGAGCGCGCTTATGGGTCGCTCGGCGGCTCGGGATCTTACTCCCGGGGCTTAGTGACCTTCTCCACTTCGATCTCGATGATCTTTTCCTCGGAAGGAGCGGGCGGGCGTTTTTGGAGGCCGGGCCAGCGGGCTTTTAGGAGGCTCTGGCGCAAGAGGCCGAGGCCCCAGTAGAGGGCGAGGAGGAGGATCGCGAGGGCGGCGAGGTAACGGGAGCGGACCATTTGGTTGATGGCCAAGAGGCCCCAGAAGGCAGCGAGGAGAAAGAGCAGGTAGCCACCCGTCCGCGCTCTATACAAGCACCAGAGGCAGCCGATGACGGCGATTGCGAGGAGGATTTCCCGTTCCATTCGGCCCCATCAAAATTCAATGGGGGCGGCTTGGCACGATTATTTGCGGAGGGCCGGACGTGAGTGGTCGATATCGAACGGGAAAATCAGGGAGATCGCCCGCCGGGCGAAACGGCCCACAGGGCCGTTGCTACAGCGCCGGACGGCGCATCGCGAGAATCGCACCCAATGAGGTTTCGTCATCGTAGCGACCAAGCGATCTGAGAATGATCTAGCTTTGGGCGGCGGCGGGGGATTTTTCCTCGATCCAAGCGGGGTAGTTGGCGAGGAGGTCGGCGGGGTCGCGGTAGATGGACACGGCGCCGGCGTTGGCCAGTTCTTCCTGGGGGAAGCCGCCGCTGAGGACGGCGATGGTTTCGAGGCCGGCACGGTGGGCGGCGGTGACGTCGTAAGGGGTGTCGCCGAGGACGAGGGCTTCGGCGGGGGCAATGCCTTTGAGCTTTTTGAGGGCGGCTTTGAAGATGTCGGGGTGGGGCTTGGACTTTTCGGCGTCGTCCTTGGAGGTCTCGTCCTGGACGAGGTCCTCGATGTGGGCGAGGCGCTTGTAGGTTTCGAGTTCGTCGCCCTGGGCGGAGGAGGCGAGGACGACGCGTTTGCCGTCGGCGATGAGGCGCTGGAAGAGATCACGGACCTTGGGAAAGGCGCGGATGGTGGGCAGGTACTTTTGCTGGAAGAGGTGGGCGCGTTTTTCCTCGAGCTTCTGGCCAAAGCGGGCGATCTCCTCCTTGGAGAGGAAGACGGGGATGAGCTGGTCAGCGCCTTTGCCGATCTGGTGGCGCATGCGGGCGAACTTGATCTCGTGACCGAAGAGCTCGAAGGCTTCGCACCAGGCTTTGGCGTGGGCGTCGACGGAGTCGATGAGGGTGCCGTCGACGTCACTAATCACAGCTTTTATCACGATTGTGCAACGTTTTTGGGGGGCTTTTTGGATGTGTTGAGAACTATTTTGAACAATTTTTGCTTGTATTTATTTTGTATCAATTTGAAAGATTTTCCAGAGTATATCGCGGCTAAATCGGTTGAAAATTGGAGGGAAAAAGGCGTGATTTCGCGCAATGCTTTTCCAAGCTGCGAAAATATGTCTTGAAATTGATCTTTGGCTTATATTTGTATTTTACTACATAGTCCCGGTAACCCCGGGACTGAGTTCCCCCCTCCATTATGAACAAGATCCTGCGTCTCGCGTTGGGTATTTCGGTTGTGTCCACCTGCCATGCTTTGGCGACTTTATCCGCTCCGTGGGTGGATGCGGATGTGGGGTCCGTCTCGGCGGCGGGAAGTGGGAATGATGCCGGCGGCGTCTTCACGGTGAAGGGGTCGGGGGCGGATATTTTTGGGACGGCGGATGGGTTCAACTACTGCTACCAGACGATTTCGGGGGATTTTACGCTAACGGCGCGGCTGACTTCGGCCGGGGGGACGGGAGTAAATGGCGGGGCGGCGTCCGGGCTGATGCTGCGGGAGAGTACGGCGGCGAATGCGCGGCATCTGACGATTTATTCGGAGCCGGGTGGGTATAAGCGGTATGTGTATCGCAGCGTGACGGGCGGCGCTTCGGTGCGGGTCGGGATCGCCGCAGGGGCGTTTCCGATGTGGTACCGGGTGACGCGGTATGGGGATCTGGTGCACACGTATTGGTCGACGGACGGGGTGACCTGGACGCAGGCGCAGGCGATGAATTTTGCGGGGTTGCCGACTTCGGTGTGCCTGGGGTTTGCGGTAACGGCGCGGGCGAATGGAGTGATCAATACGGCGACCTTTGACAATGTCTCGATGGTGGCGGTGCCGGCGGATACGGCGACTTCGTGGCTCGGCAATTCCTACGCGGGCGGCGGGCGGTGCGTGGGGTTTGGGGTGGCGTCGATCTATGTCTCTCCGACGACGGGGAAGATGTATGTGAACGGGCAGAGCGAGAGTCTCTCCACCTCAATCTATGATGCGAGCGGGAACTTTGTGGCGAATTGCGCGAATTCGCATTTCAACGGCGGGTATGCGATCACATCGGACGATACTTATGTTTACGCGGCGCAGAGCCCGGTGACCACGGGGACGACGAATGCGGGGATTGCGCTCTACGATCAGAATGGGGCGTCGGCTTCGGCGACGATTTTGCTGCCGGGGCATACGATCCGCGGGCTGGCCTGCAACAAGACGCTGGGCGAGTTGTACATTGCGGATGCGGGGCTGAATAGTGCGGGGCCGGATACGGTGAGGGTCTTTAGCACGAGCACGCGGGCGGAGCTGCGGAACTTTGCGCTGGCGCGACCGCGAAACATGGCGGTGGCGGCGGATGGGAGCCTGTGGATTGTGCAGGATGGGGATGGCGGGGCGAACCTCCCGAAGGTGCTCCACTACAGCAACACGGGAACGCTGCTCTCGGGGACGATCACGGGGATTGGCGCGCCGCGGGGAATCGCGATTGATAGCGCGGGGAAGATCTATGTGACGGACACGGGGGTGGATCAGAATGTGAAGATCTATACTTCGGCGGGCGCTTCCAGCGGGACGTTTGGGGTGCTGAATGGGATCTACAGTGGAACGAAGGGGGCGGTGGCGGCGACGAAGCTGAATAATCCGGTGGGCGTGGGGTTGGATAATAGCGGAAACATTTGGGTGGCGTGCAATGGGCCGAAGACGGCGTGGGCGGATCTGGCGGGGGGCACAGGGGCGGAGTTGCGCAAGTATACGCTCTCGACCAGCGCGCTGCTGTGGGAGCGGCTCGGGCTGGAGTATGTGGATTGCGCCTCGGGCGATCCCGGGACGGATGGGGTGGATGTGTTCACGAAATTCAACCACTACACGATGGACTACAGTCAGCCGCCGGGACTGGGCTGGACGCACAAGGGGATGACGATCGACCAGTTTACGTATCCGGGTGATGTGCGCCTCACCACGACGAAGATCGGGCCCGCGATGGTGCGGCGAATCGGCGGGCAGCGGTATTTGTTCATGACGGATCAGCAGGGCGGGTTTCTTTGGTTTTATCGGTTTGTGACGGGGAGCGAGATCGCGATTCCGCTTGGGTATCTGCAACGCGAGACGCATCGGGGGTTCAGCGATAATCACTTTGGGATCTGGCACGATGCGAATGGGAATGGGGCGAATGATTCGGGCGAGGTGGATGTGAGCGGCACGGCGGCAGGGGCGCCCTCGAACGAGAACTACTGCTACTCGGTGGACTCGACGGGCGGGGTGTGGACGACGGATGGGACGAAGGTGCGGTGCTATGCGCCACAGATCGACTCGAATGGGAATCTGTACTACTCGAGCGCGGCGCTGACATCGTGGGCGTATCCGGCGGCGTTTGTGGGGACGGGGTCTTATTTGCTAAGGGCTTATTATGATGCGGCGGCGGGGGATATGTATCTGGCGGGCTATACGAATGATGCGCCGAAATTGGATACGGCCTTTGGGTTGATCGGGACGCGGATCATCAAGTACAGCAACTACAAGACAGCAGCTGCGGAGGTGTATCGAATCACGGTGCCGCGCGATGCCTCGGCGAATATCGGGGCGCGGGCGATGGATATCGCGGGGGATACGGTGGGCTACGTGATGGGATTCTCCGGCGAGCTTTCGCTATTTGATTCCGGCGACGGGAGCCTGGTGACGAAGCTGGCGGCGGGGCCGGGAGTGGGGATTCCCGGGGTGGTGGATTGCAATAACGGGCTGCAGCTGTTCGCGCGGTCCAACGGCGAGACGCTCGGGTTTGTGGAGGAAGACAATGAGTGCAAGGTGATGATGTACCGGTACGCGTCGTTTTACCTGGATAAGATCGGGACGGTTTCGAGCGGGACGGGCACGATCAGCACGTCGACGAATACGTACACGGTGACGGGCGCGGGGACGGATATCTGGAATGCGTCGGATAACTTTGAGTTCTGCGACAAGGCGATCACGGGGGATTGCACAATCGTGGCGCGGGTGGCGTCGATGACGGTGACTTCGGGGACGGGGGCGATTAATCTGAATGCGAAGGCGGGGGTGATGATTCGGGAATCGATCGCGGCGAATGCGAAATTTGTGGATGTGGTGATGACGCCGACGACGGTGGGGGCGTGCATGCAGAATCGGGCGACGACGGGCGGCAGCGCGGTGATGTCGTCGCAGGTCTCAACGGCGCGGTTGCCGGAGTGGGTGAAGCTGGTGCGGGCGGGAAATAATTTTACCGGGTATTGCTCGGTGGATGGGGTCACTTGGACGCAAATGGGGGCGGTGGTTTCGGTGCCGATGAATCAGGCGGTGTATGTGGGGTTTGCGGTGACGGCGCATAATAACAACCAGGCGGTGACGGGTGTGTTTGATCATGCGGTGATTAGTCCGTGAGGGGAGAGTGACATGAGTATGATCGACAAATCTGAGTTGGCGAAATCCGTTAGGCGCTCCGACGAACGGCGGCAATGGGCCAAGCGGATTCTGGCTCGAATAGTGGGACGCCTGCGGCGAGACGTCCCTACCCCGGTTACACGCTGCGCCGGAGGCGTCGGGATGGGGCTTAGCGTTGTTGTTTTCCTCGGGATGGCTGGGTTGGCTTGGGCACAAGGGACGCCGGATTTGGGGGGGACGGCGGGGGATTATGAGCGGCGGTCTTTGGTGAAGATGAAGGGGATGGTGGGCACGGGTGAGCTGACAGATTTGCAGTCGACGCAGATTGCTTATTTGCTGCGCGAGCAGCATTCGATGGTGGAGCTTTTTACGCGCCATGGGTTGCTGGGGGCGGCGGAGCTGGCGGAGAAGGTTGGGACGATTCGGGAGGTCACGCGGTTTAGGATCAATGATGGGTTTACGCCGGAGCAGTTGGCGGCTTGGTGGACCTGGGATTTGCGGCTGGATGAGGCGGAGTTGGCGAAGCCGGTGCGGCGGGAGCGGGTACGGCCTGGGGGTTGAGGAAAAGACAGGAGGCTCACACCAAGAACACGAAGAACACCAAGGGGGCGAACCGGTTTGGAAGAAACCTCGTGCAGGGGGGGCAAAGAGGTAGGTTGGTGCCCTGATATTTTCGGGGGAGAGTCTGGAATGTGACTAAGAAAGTGTCAGGGATAATCCTGAGGCGGGGGCGGAGCGATGGGAGCGAATGCTTGGTATATGAAAACGACTCTGGCAGCTCTTGCGCTCGCTCTCTCGCTTCCTCTTCTGGCCAACGCTGATCCCGCCTCGACCAGCAAAAAATCCAAGGCATCTTTCACGGATCTCGTTAATAGTCACGTTGACCGGCAGGCCGCCCACACGAGCACGGCAACGACGACGAGCGTCAATACGAGCAGCGCGGTGGCCCCGAGCACGATCCCCTACATGCTCCCGCACTCTGGCATCTCCGCTCCATATCACATGGTCACTGGCGCGACGCGCTAAAGATTCGGCGTCCCGCAGGCCTGGGCCGGCCCGCCTCACTTCGGACTCGCCGAGGTGGGTGGGTTCGCTTTTGCCATTCTGTGCTACGTTCCTCCCATGCCCGACCGTTGGAAATCTGCCGAGGAGGAGAAGCCTCCGCTGGATCGGATGCAGCGTTGCGACCATCTCTGGCTGTACGACGATGCGGCGGCGCTTCCGCGGGTGGTGCGGGGGAAGTATGATGAAGCGGACCAAACGGAGGGTCTGGCGGGGGAATTCCTCACGGAGGCAGGGGATGGGATTGAGATTACGCATTGGGCGGTGATGCTGCCGCAGGAGGCGCGGCCGCCGGCGCCGCCGGGCGTTTAGGCGAGTTGCTGGCGCATTGGTGGCACTGAGATCCGTGGCTGAATGGACTGAAACTCACCAAACCACTGGCCCGTTTTTTCACCAAGCCTTCATCATTCTTTCATTGAGAGGCCGTAGACTTCGGCCATGTGGAATCAATTGCGTGAAATTATCGAAGTACCCGCGCTGCGGCGGAGTTCGGCGAGGATGCTTCGGGGGAAGAGATGCGACGGGCCTCTGCGGCCGGACCCAATTGCGTTTCTACCGCTGCTGCCGGGCTTTGTGCTGCTGGTTTGTGTGATTGGTCTCATGTCGGGCAACTCGTACCTGGTCCAACTATCGGCGATGGAGTTTCTTTGGCTGGTGGTGCCGCTGGGCGCGGTTCAGGTCGGTTGGATTATGCATGATTTTCGCCGGTATTGGGGACGGCCTTTTTGCGATGATCTGCCTTTTCGCATTGTTTCGCATGTTTTGTGCTGCTGGCTTTTTGGGGTGGTTGGTTGGATGACTTGGTTGCTGGTTGCTTTGGGGGATGAGGCGGGCCTACAGCCCTGAGATTTGAGAAGGTGGTGGATCCTGGGGCTGGTATGAGGTTGGGCCTTTGGCCCGCAGAATTCTTTCCTCACGTAAAGGGCGCGATGGGGGCTCTGGAACAAAGTGTAGAGCGGACCAGGGAAACCGCCCGCTGGGCGGGACGCCAGGGGACTGGCGTAACTACAGCTAATGCGCGCCTATGGCGCGGACGATAAATGGGCGCTGGCGCTTTATTTGAAGCGCGTTTCGTCTTCCAGCCGAACGTGCTGGCGACTGAGGTCAGTCGCCCCTACCGGGGATCTCGTGTGGCCAGGTCGACTTTTGCGTTAGACCTTAAGCGGCCTCCACGGGTGCCAGATGCTCCGCCAGCTTCTTCTCAAACCGTTTGGCGCTGTTGGCGTAGTAGGGGTAGCCCTCCCCGGCTTCGCCTTCGGGTTTGAAGCGCCAGTGTTTGTAGGACCAGAGCCAGTACTCGGGGTGGGCGCGGAGGTAGGGCTCAAGGCGGTCCCAGCAGAGTTGAGCCACGCGTTCGGGGGTGTCGTCGGCGGAGAAGGGAATGGCGGGGTGGTAAACGAGGCGGTAGGTGCCGTCGGGCTGGGGGTGGCACTCGGCGGGGACGAGGCGGGCCTTGGTATGGCGGGCGAGGGCGGTGTGCATCTGGGTGACGCAGGTCTTGAGGCCGTCGAATTGGTCGATGATGACGCTGGACTCGCGGGGGTCGAGGTTGAGGTCGATGACCATGGCGAAGTAGCCGCCGGCGCGGAGGTGCTTGAGCATGCGGATCATGGCGCGCTCCTGGGGGATGACGGTGTGGCCGGTGCTGGAGCGGTAGTGGTCGAAGAGGGAGCCGAGGAGGGGGTTCTTGAAATCCTGCGTGACGACGATGCCGGGGCCGACGGCGTAGCTGAGGGCCAGGCTGAGGTACTCGAAATTTGAGGCGTGGAGGCAGACGTAGATGGTGGGCTCGTCGGGGGCGGAGGCGTCGAGGAGGTCGAGGCCTTCGACGCGGACGTGTTTTAGGAAGATGTCGGGGGTGAGATTGGGGGCCCAGACGAGCTCGAGGATGGTGCGGCCGAAGCTCTGGTAGCTTTCGCGGGTGATGCGCCGGATTTCGGACGGGGAGATGCCGGGGAAGGCGGCGGCGAGGTTGGCGGCGGCGACTTGGCGGCCGCGGGAATCGATCCAGCAGGCGATGAGGCCGATGAGGTCGGCGATGGGGCGGAGGACGCGGAAGGGCAGGAGGCGGGCGACCCAGCCGGCGAAGGCGACGCCGTGGTATTCCAGGCGCTGGCGGAGGGTAGAGGCAGGATTAGCCGACACGATCGACTGAGCGGGTACGGATGGCTGGGTCGATGATCATGGGGGAGTATACACGGTTTTGGGAGGTAAAGCGATTTTATTTAAGGTAGTTAAGGATCTCGTCTTCACACCGAGAGCACGAACGGGGAAGGCCCGAAAGGTTTCGGCGCTCCGATCAGGGGTGGCTTGGACGCGTCGAGTATTCTCCACTCAATCGTCGGCCCTACCACCCGGTGGACCCGCCGGAGGCGCAGGATGAGCCGCTCGTTGAATCAGCCACCGAACGTCGCAGACAACAGCTTATTCGATGACGCGGCGGTAGGGGACGAACTCGCGGCCCGGCTTCAAAAAGCCGTTGGCCTGAAAGGCGCTCAACTCTGAGTAAAGCATTTGCCGCAAGAGCTTTTCGAGCCGCACCCGATTACTCTTGGAGCGCAGGACGTCCACGCCGACCGATGGGAGTTTCGACGAGCTTTTCATGGCACAAAGTCTGATTGATAGTCCCTTCGCCCCCACCCGGCAATAGGGGATCGCCCTGAGTCATTTATCGGTGCCTTTTTGGCCGGGCGCAGCAAGGAGGATGGTCGGGATTTTCCTCGGCCAAGGGGCCTTTCCCGGCCCTATGGTCTGGTCGGGTTGCCGGACTGCGGAGGGTGGCTTAGGTTTTGGAGATGGAAAACAAAGAAGTGGTATCCATTCTTAAAGAGTTGATCCAGACGGTGGAGGATGGGAAGGAGGGGTTCAAACTCGCGGCGGATGCGACGGATAATGCGGATATGCGCAGATTGTTTCTCCACTATGCGGCGCAGCGGGAGCAATTCTCGACGGAGCTGCATCATTTGAGCGGCGCGTACGGGGACGAGGCGGAGGATACGGGGAGCAGTGTGACGGGAGCGCTGCACCGGGGGTGGCTGAACCTGCGGAGCGCGCTGAATGCGCATGATCCCGGGGCGATATTGACGGAATGCGAGCGGGGCGAGGACCACGCGGTGGCGGAGTACCGCAAGGCGATCGACCTGCCGCTGCCGACGGATGTGGTGCACGCGATCGGCGCGCAGAGTTTGGAGATAAAGGCGGCGCACGACAAGGTGAGGTATCTGCGAGATATCGCGCTGGCGGCTTAGCCTCGGTTGCGGCGATAAATGCGAGGCGCGGTCGGGGAAAGATCAGGGATTGCCCTGATAGGGTCCTCCCTTGTGCCCGAGAATGGATCGCATTAATAATGAAGCGTTTCTCCCGTCCCATGGGCACTCTCAAACGCGTACTTCCCTACCTGATCGGTCTTGTTGCGGTCGCGCTCGCGGCGGCCATTCGCTATTATTTGGATAGTATCCTGGGAGATCGCGCGCCATTTGGCTTTTTTACCCTGGCGGTGCTGCTGGCGGCGTGGCTGGGAGGGCTGGGGCCGGGGTTGTTTACGACGGTGGTGGCGGCGGGGGTGGGTTACGGCCTTTTCATGGATGGAAAGGCGCTGACGTATGTGGACTACAGTCTGCTTGGGCTGTTTGCGCTCAATGCCCTGCTCATGAGCCTGGTTTGCGAGTTTTTTCACCGGATCAGCCGAAGGGTGGTGCGGGGCGAGCAGAAGCTGCGGGAAAGCGAAGAGCACCAGCGGGCGGTGCTGAACGGGATCCCGCATCTGGTGTGGACTTCCGATGAAAACGGGGAGCTGACCTATGTGAATCTTCGCTGGAAGACGAACCTGGGGCTGCCGATTGAGGAGACGCGCAATGGGGCGTGGGCCTCGGTGGTGCATGAGGCGGATCTCCCTGCGGTGGTGGAGGCGTGGAAGAGCGCGCAGGCGACGGGGACGCCGCTGATCATTGATTTTCGCCTGAAAATGAAGGACGGCCAATACCGCTGGCACGCGGTGAATGTTTACCCCTCGAAGGATGGGAGCGGGAAGGTGACGGGGTGGTTTGGATCGGCCACGGATATCGACGACAGCCGGCATGTGGCAGATACGCTGAGGGCGAGCGAGGAGAGATTTCGCAATCTGGCGGATTCTTCGCCGGTGCTGATCTGGATCGCGGATACGACGAAGGCGCGCACGTGGTTTAACCAGCCGTGGCGGGAATTTACGGGAAGGACGATGGAGCAGGAGGTGGGAACGGGTTGGGCCGAGAGCGTGCATCCCGACGACTACGGGCGGTGCATAAAGATTTACAACGAGAGCTTTGAAGCGCGGCAACCCTTTGAAATGGACTACCGGCTGCGGCGCCACGACGGGGTGTACCGGTGGATCATCGACCGGGGAACCACGCTGTTCAATTCCGACGGGACTTTTGCCGGCTACATGGGCGGGTGCATCGACATTCACCAGCGCAAGGAAGATGAGGACACTAAGGAAGCGCTGCTGAAAATCGAGCAAACGGCGCGGGAAGACGCGGAACGCACGGCGCTGCTGAAGGATGAATTTCTCGCGACGGTGAGCCACGAAATGCGCACACCGCTCACGGCGATGCTGGGCTGGGTGCAGTTGCTGCGGGCGGGAAATCTGCCCTCCGAAACGGTGCCGCAGGCGTTGGAGACGATCGAGCGCAATGCGCGGGCGCAGGCGAAGCTGATCGACGATTTGCTGGATATGAGCCGGATCCTGGCCGGGCGGCTGAGGCTGGATGTACAGCGGGTGAACGTGGTGGAGGCGATCGAGGCGGCGCTGGCGGCGGCGGAGCCTTCGGCGGCGGCGAAGAAGATCCGCTTGATTCGGGTGTTGGATTCCAAGGCGGGACCAGTCTCGGGAGATCCCACGCGGCTGCAGCAGGTGATCTGGAATTTGCTGAGCAACTCGATCAAATTTACGCCATCGCAGGGCAAGGTGACAGTGACGCTGGAGCGGGTGAATTCGCATATCGAGATTGCCATCCAGGATACGGGCGAGGGCATTTCGGCGGAGTTTCTGCCTCATGTATTCGACCGATTCCGGCAGCAGGATGCGACGACGATGCGGAAGCATCAGGGGTTGGGGCTGGGGTTATCGATCGTGAAACAATTGGTCGAGTTGCATGGAGGCAGTGTGCGGGCGAAGAGCCCGGGCATCGACCAGGGGGCGACGTTTATTGTCTCGCTGCCGGTGGTGGCGACTCAATTGGGAGTAAGTTTCCCGGAGGAGAAGCAGACCGCCGCGCCGGACCTTGCTCCCCCAGAGGAGAAATTGCCGTCGCTGCTGGGGGTGAAGGTGCTGATCGTGGATGACGACGCGGATGCGCGGGAGTTGCTGCGATCCATCCTGGCCCATCACGGGGCCAGCGCCCGTACGGCGGACTCGGTGAAGGAAGCGCTGAGCCAATTTGCGAATCGTATTCCCGATGTGCTGTTGAGCGATATCGGGATGCCGGGCGAGGACGGCTATGAATTGATCCGAAGAGTTCGTGATCTTAAACGGGAAGAGGGCGGGCATGTCCCGGCGGTGGCTTTGACGGCCTTTGCTCGTTCGGACGACCGGCGCCGGGTGATCAGCGCCGGCTTCCACATGCACCTCGCCAAACCGGTCGAGCCCGCTGAGCTTGTCACCGTAGTGGCAAGCCTGGCAAAGCGGTAGGAGCCTTAGAGGCCGCCGGTGAGAGCAAGGACGAGCAGGACGATGAGAACCAGGCCGAGGCCGCCACTTGGGTAATAACCCCAGTTGCTGCTGTAGGGCCAGGCGGGCAGCGCTCCGACGAGTAGGACGATCAGGATGAGTGCGAGTAGTAGGTTCATGATACTCGGGAATCGCGAGCGACCAAAATGGTGCGGGTAGAACTTCTCCCCGAAAGAGCCCTCAGGAAAGGCCCGATCAAGTCAGGGAGGCGACCTTCTGCAGTGTTTTTTGGAGCCGCTCAAAATCGATCGGCTTGGTGAGGTGCTCGTTGAAACCAGCCTGCCGGCATTTTTCAATATCCTCCGCCATGCCGTAACCGGTGAGAGCGATGGCCGGGGTGCGGCTGGTCTTGCGGGCCTCTCGAATGAAGTCGAGGCCGCTGCCATCGGGCAGTCCCAAATCGCTCAAAAGCACGTCAAACGTACCCTGGCGGACGGCGGCGCAGCCCTCGGCCACCGTCATGGCGACCTTCACGGTGTGCCCCATGGAAGAGAGCACACTGGCCATGACTGCGGCGGTGTCGGCGTGATCTTCCACGAGCAGGATATGGAAAGCTTCCTTCGGCCGCGAAGAAGCGGATGAGGCTGGAGCAGCCGCACCTGCGGGAGCATCCACCGTGGGCAGGGAAATCACAAACGACGAGCCGAGGTTGGCGCCGGCGCTGGCCGCGCTCAGCGTGCCGCCATGGGCTTCGATCAGGCCTTTCGCGATGGAGAGGCCCAAGCCCAAGCCCTGAGTGCGGCCTTCGGGCGGCAATTTGCCCTGCTCGAATCGTTGAAAAATTCGCTCCATGGTTTCGGGGCTCATGCCCAGGCCATTGTCCGTGATGACCAGGTCGAGGCGGCCCTCCGGGGAATTGGAGGTGGCGAGGGTAATGCGGCCGCCGCTGGCGGTGAACTTGATGGCGTTGCCGAGAATATTCCAGAGGACCTGCTGAAGCCGGCCGGGGTCGACCTCCACGAAAGAGCGAGCGGCGCGCAGCTGGACGTCGAGACGGATCTCCTTCTTTCCGCACTCGCTGCGCAGGAGCGCCGTGACCGCTTCGATAAGACCATGCACATCGAGCAATTCCTTATCCAGCAAGAGCCGGCCGCTATCCAGGCGGGTGAGATCAAGCAGGTCGTCGATGAGGCGGGCTTCCAGTTCGATATTGCGCCGCAGCAGTTGGAGTTCGGGCCGGAGGGCATCGGGCACCCGCCGCTGGACATCCCAGGCCGAAAGCGTGGCCACAATGGGGGTAAGCGGAGTGCGCAACTCGTGGGAGAGCGCGGCGAGGAATTTGTCCTTGGCCTGGCTGGCCAATTCCACCTCGGCCTTGGCCTCGAGCAGCAATTTTTCGTGCGCCTTGTGCACGGTGAAATCGCGAAAGACGAGGACCACCCCGCGAATGGTCCCATCCTCCTCGCGGATGGGAGCGCCGCTATCGTCGATGGGCACTTCCCTGCCATCCTTGCGAATGAGGAGGGTGTGATTGGCCAACCCAACAATCTTTCCACTCCGGAGAACCTTGTCGACAGGGCTCTCCACCGGCTGGCGCGAGGTCTCATTGACAACGCGGAACACCTCGGAACAGGACGCAATCATGGCCTCGGCGGAGGACCATCCGGTCAGCTCTTCGGCGACTGGATTGATAAAAGTAATGCGGCTTTTGGTATCCGTAATGATCACAGCGTCGCCGATACTGGAGAGCGTGACGGCGAGGATCTCCTGCTGGCGCTGAATCTCCAGAGCGGCCACGTATTGAAGATCGCTCTCGCGCCGGATGCGGCGGAAGGCCCAGAAGAGAAAGCCCAGATTAATGGCGACTGTCGCAAAGAGCGCTGCGTCGCGACACCACAGAGCCACGCGCAATTCCCCCTCCGCGGAGGTGCGATCCGCCTGCTGCTGCGTCCTGAGCCCGCCGATCTCCGAGCGAATCTCGTCCATTTGCCGGCGCCCTTCATTGCCCTTGACGATGTTGGTGGCTTGCTCGACGCGGCCCGACTGAAACAGTTCGACCGTGCTGCGCAGTTCCCGCAGCTTTCGGACGACCCCTTCCTCGATGGCCTTCACCTGCTCGGCCGGAAGGCGCTCCTCCGCGACCAGTTCGTGCAGCGCGGCGAGACGTTTCTCGATGTCGCCCAAGGCGTCCTCGTAGGGCCGAAGATACTCCTGCTGGCGGGTGAGAAGATAGCCCCTCTGGCCGGTCTCGGCATCCTGCATGGCGGAGAGCACCGCCTGGAGATCTTCCAGGATGATGTCGTGGGAGCGAACGTTGGCTGCGGCAGCCAGGGCCCAGCGGCCCGTCAGGTAGCTCGCACCCACACCAACCACCAGCAGCGTGCCAATGGTCAAGAACAGCACCTTGAGCCGAGTGCCGGAATTCTTGAGACTGGGAGCTTTGGGTATCATCCGAGAACCAAGAAGTGACTTTATTGGCCAGGATTCGTCAATAGACATCCCAGGTTCACCCCGGGAGAGGCGTGAGAGAGAACAATCGTGGCATTTCCTGCATTTTGAAGCACGCGAGCCGGCGCTGGAATACGATTTGAGGAGGAAGCTGCCCCAGCGGGAGTTCCTTATTTCCATGCAAAACGAAAAAATCTGGTTCAAGGACGCCGTCATCTACGAGTTGCATGTAAGGGCCTTCTCCGACAGCTCGGGGGATGGCATCGGTGACTTCCGCGGATTGACGGAGAAACTGCCGTATTTTGAGGAGCTGGGGGTGACCGCGCTCTGGCTGCTGCCCTTCTATCCCTCTCCGCTGCGAGACGACGGCTACGATATCGCGGACTACTTCTCGGTAAATCCCTCGTATGGGACGCTGGAGGATTTTCAGGAATTCCTGGCCGAGGCGCACAAACGCAAGCTGCGCGTGATCACCGAGCTGGTGATTAATCATACCTCGGATCAGCACGAGTGGTTTCGCAAGGCGCGGCTGGCGCCACCCGGCTCGCCGGAGCGGGATTTCTATGTGTGGAGCGACACGCCGAAGCGCTTCCAGGAGGCCCGTATCATCTTTAAGGATTTCGAGTCCTCCAATTGGTCGTGGGATCCCGTAGCGCAGGCCTACTACTGGCATCGTTTCTACGCGCACCAGCCGGATCTGAATTTCGACAACCCGGCAGTGCAGGAGGCGGTGGCCGAGGTGTGCGATTTCTGGCTGGAGATGGGCGTCGACGGGGTGCGGCTGGATGCGATTCCCTACCTATTCGAGCGGGAGGGTACCTCCTGCGAGAACCTGCCGGAGACCCATGAGTACCTCCGCTCGCTGCGGGCTCACGTGGACGCCAAATTCCCCGGGCGCATGCTGCTGGCCGAGGCCAACCAGTGGCCGGAGGATGCGACGGCGTACTTTGGCCAGGGCGATGAATGCCACATGGCGTTTCACTTTCCGCTGATGCCTCGGCTGTTCATGGGTATCCAAATGGAGGATCGCTTCCCGATCATCGACATTCTGGAGCAGACGCCCGCGATCCCGGAGAGCTGCCAGTGGGCCATCTTCCTGCGCAATCACGATGAGTTGACCCTCGAGATGGTGACCGACGAGGAGCGCGACTACATGTACCGCCTCTATGCGGAAGACCCGCGGGCCCGGATCAATCTGGGCATTCGCCGCCGCCTGGCTCCGCTGCTGAACAACAACCGGCGCAAGATCGAACTGATCAACTCGCTGCTGCTCTCCCTGCCCGGCACGCCGATTCTCTACTACGGCGACGAGATTGGCATGGGTGACAATTTTTATCTGGGCGACCGCAATGGCGTGCGCACGCCCATGCAGTGGAGCGCGGACCGCAATGCGGGTTTCTCCCGGGCCAATCCGCAGCAACTCTTTTTGCCGGTGATCATCGATCCCGAGTTCCACTACGAAGCGATCAACGTCGACATCCAGCTGCAGAACCTGTCTTCGCTCTTTTGGTGGATGCGGCGCATCCTCGACATTCGCAAGCGGCATGCGGCTTTTTCCCACGGCACGCTGGAATTCCTCCGCCCGTCCAATGCAAAGGTGCTGGCCTATTTGCGGAAGTACGAAGACGAAACGGTGCTGGTCATTGCCAACCTCTCGCGCTTCTCCCAGGCGGTGGAGGTCGACCTCGCCGGGTTCAAGGGAAGCCGCGCCGAGGAACTGTTCGGCGGCGCGGCGTTTGCGGAGATCACCGAGCATCCCACCTCATTCACGGTGGGCCCTCATGGGTTCTACTGGCTGCTCCTCAAGACAGCCCAGCCCACGCCTGAAGTGGTCCAGAGTGGAGGCCTCAACCTGCCGGCGGAGTGGAGCAGCGACCTGATGGACGCCTTGCAAAACAATGTGCTGCCGCGCTACCTGCCGACCTGCCGCTGGTTTGGCCAAAAGGGCCGTCCATTGCGCACGGTGAAGATCCTGGCCAGCATTCCCGACCCCTCCAACGAGGCGATGCGGACGCTTATTCTCCAGCCGGTGTTTGCCGATGGGGTGCAGGGAATTCATCCACTGGCGCTGTATATCGGAAAGGAAGAAGACGGAGATACCACGGGCGCGGCGGGGCTCGTGGCGAAATTTGGCAAGGGCATGGCGCTGTGGGACGCGCTCCATGTGCCAGCCTGCCGCAAGCGCATCGGCGAGCTCATCGCCCATCGGGAAACGTGGGGACGCGGGGCGGGAACCCTGACGGGCCGGCCCAAGGAATTCCCCGAGGATATCCTCACCGCGCCGACCCGGCTGCTGGGTGGCGAACAATCGAATACGACGATCGCCTTTGGCGACGCGTACCTGCTGAAGTACTTTCGCCAATTTGAAGAGGGCGCCCATCCCGATGCCGAGATTCTGCGCGCCCTGGGGGAAAAGGGATTTCCTCATGTGCCCAAGTACGCCGGCGAGATTCGCGGGCGAATCAACGGCGAGGACGGCGTCTTCGGGTTGCTGGCCGGCTTTGTGAAGAACGAGGGTGATGGCTGGACCTACGCACTGGATGCCATCGCGCGTTTCTTTGAACAGGTGCTTTCCGCGGAAATTCAGGAGGCGGCCACGCCGGAGTACAAGGACCTGGCGGAGGGAGCTTTCCCCCGCCGCATGCGCCAACTGGGCGAACGCACGGCGGAGTTGCATCTCTGCCTGGAGAGCATCACGGACCGGCCGGAATTTGCGCCCGAGCCCTTCACCTCGCTCTATCAGCGATCCATTTACCAGAGCATGCGCAGCTCCCTGCGAAGGGCGGAGACGGAAATCACCAGGCTGCTTTCGACGATGAAACCGGAGGTACGAGAACTGGCGATGCGCTGGATTTCGGTGACGCCAAAGATTCTCGAAGTCTACTCCAAGATGCTGAGGACGAAGATCACCGCGACCAAAACGCGAATCCACGGCGACTACCATCTCGGCCAGGTGCTCAATACGGGCAACGATTTTGTGATCCTCGACTTCGAGGGTGAGCCGCGCAAAACCCTCGGCGAGCGCCTACTCAAGCGCTCTCCGCTGGTGGATGTGGCGGGCATGCTGCGCTCGATCGACTACGCGGTGCGGGCCAGCCTCGCCAAGCAAAAGACGGAAGACCTGGAGCGCCTGCGACCCTGGACCCGGCAATGGCGCACGGTCTCGAGCCGGGCCTTCCTGGAAGGCTACCGCACCACCGCGGCCGGCGCCTCGTTCCTGCCCCAGACGGATGAGGAATTTCAGATCCTGTTGAAAGCCTACCTGCTCGACAAGGCGGTGTATGAAATCGGGTATGAATTGAACTACCGGCCCGATTTCGTTTCCATCCCGATGGCTGCGGCCGATCGCATTCTCGCGTCCGAGGGAATGGAAGAGGAGCCCGCCGAGCCATTGCCGACCCGTCTTTCATGACCAACGCCACGAACCCACGCATCCCCTCCGCCACCTACCGCCTGCAATTTCACGCGGGCTTCACGTTCAAGGATGCCCAGGGAATTCTGGACTATCTCGACCAGCTTGGCATCAGCGACGTGTATGCCTCGCCGTACTTCCAGGCCGCGCCGGAAAGCACGCATGGCTACGATGTTTCGGATCACAACCGGATCAACCCCGCGATCGGGGACGACTCCGATTTTCGCGCCTACACGACGGAGCTGCGCCGCCGCAAGATGGGGCAGGTGCTGGACTTCGTGCCCAATCATATGGGCATCGGCCAGTCTCTGAATCAATGGTGGATGGAGGTGCTGGAGGATGGCATTGCCTCGCCCTATTCCGAGTATTTTGACATCGACTGGCACCCCGGGAAGCAAGAGCTGCAGGACCGCGTGCTGCTGCCGGTGCTGGGCGACCGCTACGGCAAGGTGCTGGAAAATGGCGACCTCAAGCTGAGCTTTGAAGAAGGAGCCTTCACGCTGCATTACTTTGACACGAAGCTGCCGATCAGCCCGGCCACCTACCCCACCCTGCTGCGGTCCACGCTGACCCAACTGGAAGGACCCAGCGTGGAAAAGATGCGGGCGGCGATTGCGGCTTTTTCCGAACTCACCCGCAGCACGGTGAATGCGGAAGCCAAGACCACGGCCAAGGCCCAACTGCGCGAACTCGCGGAGGCGGATCCCGCGGTGAAGGCCAGCATCGAGGCCGCGATGCGGGAGCTGGAAGGAACACCGGGCGAGCCCGAGTCCTTCGATGCCTTTCACGCCCTGCTGGAGCAGCAGGTGTACCGCCTGGCCTACTGGCGCGTGGCCGCGGAGGAGATCAATTACCGCCGCTTTTTTGATATCAACACGCTGGCGGCCATTCGTGTGGAGATTCCCGAGGTCTTCGAGGCGGCGCACCAATTGGTCTTCGCCCTCCTCTCCCGAGGAGACGTGACAGGGCTGCGCATCGATCACGTCGACGGGCTGTGGGACCCGAAGGAATATCTGACGCGCCTGCAGGAACGCTACGCGCAACTCTGCGGCAGCACTGCGGACAAGCCACTCTATCTGGTGGTGGAGAAGATCCTCGACCTGACCAAAGAGAAGCTCCCCAACGACTGGCCGGTGCATGGGACGACGGGGTACGAGTTCACCAACCAGATGGTGCAGTACTTCACCAATTCCGCGGAGGAGAAACGCATCACGAAGATCTACCAGCGCTTCACCGGCATGTCGCAGAGCTTTGCCGACATGGTCTATGAGAAGAAAAAGCTGATCACCCAGCTTTCGCTCAACAGCGAGATTGTTTCGCTGGGGCGCGGGTTGAATGAACTCTCGGAGATCCATCGGAACTTCCGCGACCTGACGCTGAACACGCTCACGGCTGCGGTGCGTGAAGTGATTGCCTGCTTTCCGGTCTATCGCACCTACGCGACGCCGACCCAACCGCTCTCGGATGACGATGAAAAAGTCGTGCTGCGCGCGATCTCGATGGCGCGCAGGCGGAATCCAATCATCGAAAAGCATGTCTTCGATTTTCTCCGCAGTGTGTTGTTGCTGCGCTTGCCGGAGAAATTGAGCCCCGAGCAGCGCGAGGCGCACATTCGCTTTGTGATGAAGTTTCAGCAATGCAGCGGGCCCGTGATGGCCAAGGGGCTGGAGGATACGGCCTTTTACATCTTCAATCGGCTGGCCGCGCTGAATGAAGTGGGAGGCAACCCCGGATTGTTCGGCCTGGGTACGAAGGAATTTCACCGCCTCAATGCGGAACGGCAGGAGCGCACGCCCAATGCGATGCTGGCCACGACGACGCATGATACCAAGCGCAGCGAGGATGCCCGGCTGCGCCTGGTGGCGCTGTCGGAAATGCCGGAGGAGTGGCAGGCGGCGCTGAAGCGCTGGAGCAAGTGGAACCGCAAGCTGCGCACGAAGATTGGCGATGAGTATGCGCCGTCGCCCAATGAGGAGTATCTCATCTACCAGACGCTACTCGGGACCTGGCCGGTGGATTCGGAGGTCAACGAAAGCACGCCGCCCTACGCGGAGCGCATCCAGCAATACATGCTCAAGGCCATGAAAGAGGCCAAGGTCAACAGCAGCTGGACCGAGCCCTATGAGGAATGGGAGAACGCCGTGACGGACTTCATTGCCAGCATTGTGGACCCGGCGAAGAGCGCCGCCTTTCTCGAAGACATGGCTGCGCTGGCGGAAGAGGTGGCCAGGATCGGGTCGATCAATTCCCTGGCCCAAACCGTGATGAAATGCACCCTGCCGGGCGTGCCCGATTTTTACCAGGGTTCCGAGTTGTGGGACCTGTGCCTGGTGGATCCGGATAATCGCCGGCCGGTGAACTATGCTTATCGGAAAGACTTGCTCGCCAAGATCCGCGAGAGCCGGCCAGCGGCGCTGATGGAGAATTGGAAATCGGGCAGCATCAAGCTGGCGGTGATTCAGAAGCTGCTGACCTTCCGGCGCGAACATGCGGAGTTCTTTGCGGGAGCCAGCTATGAGGGATTGGAGACGACGGGACGCTGGGCCAAGCATGTGTGCGCGTACCTCAGGACGCAGGGAAAAGAAAATTTGCTGGTGCTCACGCCGCGATTGGTCCGGGAGATTCCCGCGCCGCTTACGGGCGAGGCATGGGGCGATACGTCTCTCGCGCTCGCGCTACAGGGAGAGTGGAAAAATCTGATCACAGGGAAAGAGGTGCACGATCCGGCCGGGGTCGCGCAGCTTTTTGTCGAGGTCCCCTTCGCTGTTCTCTACCAAGCTTGAAAAGCAAAAAGGTCTGCGCCCGAAGGCGCAGACCCAAAGCGAAGAAAAGACTTGGACTAGTAGGACGTGGTGGTGCGTTCCACCGTGGTTCCTCCCACGACAGGCGCAGCCACGGTATGCGTGGTCGTCGTGGTTGTCGCCGGCTCGTCTTTCTTGATGCTGATGCAACCGCCGAGACCCGTGAGGGCAACACAGGCGATCGCTAGCAGGGTGCGTAAAATGTATTTTGATTTCATGATTTATTCCTCACCCAGTAATCGAAGGAAGGCTCCAGCGCGGTCGTACTAAATCGGAAAGCGGTGCGCCTGGCTCTCGGCGAGATCCTTCAGCGACTCGATCTTCACCGCGACCTCCATGCCGAGGTAAAGTTCCCGCTCTCCGGTGAAGGTGCCGGAGATGGGCATCACCCCGCGCGGGTGGGCGCTCACCCCGGTGACGATGTGCTTCTCCGAGGTCATTTCGCCCACTGTGGGATCAAAGCCAAACCAGCCGTGCTCGGGAAAATAGACCTCCGTCCAGGCGTGCGTGGAGGCGCGGCCGGCCTCGGAGGAGAGCGTATGCAAGTAGCCGCTGGCAAAGCGCGCAGCGAGCTTCTGCGCGCGAACGGCCTCGAGGAGCAGGGTCGCCAGATCGCGACAGGATCCAGACTTGAGTTCAAGCGTCTGGGCTGGGCTCTGCACGCCGCGATCCTCCCGCCGCCGATACTTGATATTTTGGTGAATCCACTGGCCGATCTCCACCATGGTGCGCACGGCATCGCGGCCCTTGAATTTCGGAACGATCGTGGCCAGCCATTCCTGGACTACGCTGCTTTCGGCGGGATAGACCGGCTTAACGTAGCCGCGAACCACGGCGGTTTCGAGCGGGGAGTATTTGACGGGAAACGTCACCGGGAGCAAATCGAGCAGGCCGTGATGCGAAGTGTGATCGCGCCGAAAAATGACCACTTCATTGCAGAACTCCAGGTAGTCGGAGGACTCGGAGAAATTGGCAACGGCGATGGAGTTGTTGAACAGATCGCGATGCCAGGAGACCTGGCAATGAGGCTGGATGCGCAGGCGCAGATCTTCGACCTGCACATCGTGCCCCTCGCGCGGGCGCACGACGAGGCGATGCAAACCGAATTTCACGGGCTGCGAATATCGATAAGAAGTGGTGTGAGTGATGCGGACGCGGCTCATGGTTCAGGGGCGTCGAGCGAGATGGCGGTGGTACGAAGTTGCTCCTCGGTGAGCGGCTGGTAGTCGTTGCTGAGGACCTCGCATTGCACGGTCTGCTCTTTGGGATTCGCAAAGCCAAAAGCGGTGCAGAGCGAGACATCGGCAGCGTCGCGGCCCGAGCCGATGCGCACCAGGCCATTGGGCGAGGAGAGCTTGGTGGCATCGAAGAGCAGCCAGTAGCCGCCGATAAAGGCCTCGAAACAGGCGTGAAAATCCGGCGGTTCCAAGCGATAGGCATAGCCGCTGAAATAGCGCGCCGGGATGGTGAGCGCGCGGCACAGGGCGATGCCGAGGTGGGCAAAATCGCGGCAGACGCCCGCGCATTGCGTCACGGTGTCGTAGGCGGAGGTGCCGGCATTGGTGGAGCCGATCGTGTACTCCACATTCTCGTGAATCCATTTGGTGATCTCGAGCACCTGATCGTAGGCGTCGCCAATTTGGCCAAACTTTTGCCAGGCAAAGCGGGCGAGGAGATCCGACTGGCAGTAGCGGCTGGGCAGAAGGTAGGGCAGATTGTCCGGGGAGAGATTGCCTGGCGCGACTTTGCGAAGGCTTTCGGCATTGAGCATCTGCACCGCCGCTTCCACCGTGGCCTCGTACTCCAGCACCAATTGCTCGCCCGTGATAAACCGCACGCGATCGAAGCGATTGGAATCGGGCTCCGAAACGACCAGCTCCGTGGGGATATTGGGGGTAAGTGCAAATCTTTCCTCCAGTACGACCAACGAATGCGAAGGGCGCACGCGCACGTTGTAGAGCAGGGTGGCGGGCGATTGGATGAGGTAGTCGAGGCGGCAGGAAACGCGGAATTTCATAAAAGTGGATGGAGTATTCGCACGCGAAGCCGGATTAGCGCTTAGTTTCCTTTGAATTTTTGCTCGAACCACTCGCCGAGCTGACGGAAGAAAAGGCCTGCGGAGACATCGGGAGAGGCTTTCAGAGTTTCCGTGAGGCGTGGAATGAGGTCGTTGGTCGGCTCTTTCAGGGTGCCTCCCAGGCGAACTTTGGTCCAAAAGTAGCCGCCCTCCGGGCGGGTGAAGATTTGTTCCTTTGCCTTCGGGAGCCAGGCGATATTGCGCTCGGATACGCCGAACTCCACCTGGCCGTCGATCTTTCCGCCATCGACTACTATGCCGCCCTCGATGCGAAATTCGCCTTTGGCCTCCACCTTGATATCGCGGGCCTCGACGCGCGGATACTTCCATTGAAACGCGAGGGAGCATTGGCTGAGCTCGAGTTGCTCGATGGATTTATTGCGGGTGGCCGAGGCCACGTAATCGAGAAAGGGCAGGCCGCCGACACGCGCATTTTGCAAGCGCACAGAGCCTTGGCCGGAGGAGGTCTCGATCTTTTCATCGGGGCTTTGCATGTCCAGTTCGCCCGAAGCCGAGCCGCGTACTTCTTCGGCGCCGGACTTGGGAATCCACGCGCCAATCGGGATGTCGGCAAAGTTTGCGCTCATCTGCATGCTCTTGTCGCTTTTGAGGCCCGCCTTGCCTTTGGCGGAGAGCGTGCCCTTTTCACCCTCGCTGAGGTGGATCTCGTGCAGCGTGATCCATTCCTTGGTGATGACCATGTGGAGGTCGCGGAGAGTGAGATCCGGGAGCGAGGGGATCTTTAGTTTTCCGCCGGTGGCGTGGTACTCGAAATCACGTCCGTAAGGCGTAATGAGGAGCCACGCACCGTAGAATCCGGCCTCTTTTTTGCGCATATGCCAGATGATGTCGGTGGAGTCACAGGTCACTTCCTTGAGGTAGACCCGGTCGGGCATGAAGATGGCGTACCATGGCTTGGGCGGCTTGTGGTCAGGCTTGGGCTCGTAAATTTGGATCTCGGCCCGGCCGGAGCGGATGTTGATATACTGAAGTTGCCAGCGGCGGAGGAAAACGCCCCAAGGGTTGAATTCGCCGGTGATGTCGTCGGCGACGACGGACTTGAAGGCCTTTACGCCCTCGGAGGCCTCAAAATGCGGGCTCGCGCCGGTGGCGAAGCCGGTGCGCTTGATCGAGCTGTACGCTCCCGTGAAATGCAGGCCCTTGGACGTTTGCTTATCGAGTTCGGCCTTGAAGGAAGGGCCTTCGAGATAGGCGGTGAGCCGGGGATTGAACCACCAGAGGGCCAGCGCGATGGCGAGAATCGGGACGAGAGGCAGGCCGAGCGCCCACTTGGGGAAATGGGCTAGCCGCGCCGCGAACCTGCCCAGCCGGCGAGCCTTGGCCACTTCACGCCTTTCGGCCGCCGGCAATCACAATGCCGACGCCGGCCACGAAGATAAGACCACCAATGATCGGAGAAATAGGAAAATGTTCTTCTTTCTCGCTGGTGGCCTTGATGGGCCCGAGATCGACAATCGTTTCCTTTTTGGTGAAGGGCACATACGGAAGGGCCAGAGTGAGAAGACCAATGACAATGAGGACGATTCCAAGTGTGCGCATGACGGGAGATCGGCTGAGCGCCGCTGGTTGCGTGTACTCTCCATAAGAAAAAATCCCAACACCTTACATCTTTGTCAGTAGACAAACTCCCATGACAAGCTAGTGCGAGATGCGATATTAGGATGTGAGTGAATTGGAAAATGCCGAGGCGCGAAGCTACTGGACCGTGCTTGTTAAAATGAAGCTCGTGCCATTGCGACTGCTGATGCCGGTGACGGAGGGCGTCCACGAATGGTCTCCCGTCTTTCGCGATCTGCTTTTCGACATGGCTTATTTTTTTGAAAACCACCGCACGTTGACCATGAAGGAACTTGCCCGGGAGTTTCGTCGCGAGCATAGGAGGGAACTGCTCCGAAGCATTTCGGACGAAGAACTGGCCCTGCTTCTCCTCAAGGCTCGTGACTATGATTTAGCCAAGGCCGCCTAGCTTCTCCGGGCACTTAGCACGAGCACCTCGGGGCCGGCGAAGGAAATCGTCGCGCTTTTTGCATCCCAAGCGCAACAGCCCTGGCCGCCAAAACGGGCCTCTTCGCTGGACAGGACGAACCTCCATTCCCGATCGGAAGGGAGGGCGGTGGCGTGGCCGCCCATCAAGTCGAAAAGAAGCAAAAACTCCTCCCGGTCGCCGCTGAGGTAGATGCTTCCCACGCCCTCGGTCACTGGTCCGAGGCGCCAGCAGACTCGGTCCGAGGGTCGAAAGGCTCCGTTCTTTTTTCTAAGCCGCAAACACTCCTGATAAAGGGACAGCACGGCTCGATGCGGGCCCTGGCCGATCTCGTGCCAGTTTAATTTGGAGCGCTGAAAGGTCTCCGGCGACTGAGGGTCGGGAACGTGTCCCGCGAGTTTGGTCGCAAATTCCGGAAACGAAGAAAACTCGCGCGTGCGGCCTTCCGTGATTTTTCGGCCCAGTTCGGCGTTGTGTTCGGTGAAAAAAAGAAAGGGTGAGGCGGCGGCCCACTCCTGGCCCATGAAG